>Ga0315284_10003464_pt1 | contig 22447 bp, 19 predicted proteins | sample YL17G09_16_MG_FD_203696 | JGI IMG/M metagenome (GOLD analysis project Ga0315284, IMG submission 203696) | Sediment microbial communities from Yellowstone Lake, YNP, Wyoming, USA - YL17G09_16 | ecosystem: Environmental > Aquatic > Freshwater > Lake > Sediment | place: USA: Wyoming | collected... | reverse complement strand
AGTCGTCGACGTAACAGTAGGATCTTGTCTGTTTTCCATCTCCCCAGATTGTTATTGTGCCCTGTTTTTTTGCTTCTGCCACTTTTCTGCACAGAGCTGCTGGAGATTTTTCTCTTCCGCCCTTGTATGTTCCGTGTGGACCATAAATATTGTGATATCTTGCTATTCTGGTGTCAAAACCGAAGTCTCTTCTGTAGGCTTCGCACAGTTTTTCAGTTACGAGTTTCTCCCAGCCATAGAAATTGTCTGGGTCTGCAGGGTATGCGTCTGACTCTTTTAGTCCTTGGATGTTTGGGTTTTCTTGTTTGTAGGTTGGGTACACGCATGCGGATGAGCTGTAAAAGTATCTCTTCACTTTGTTCTGTTTTGCCGCTTCAAGCATGTACGTGTTAATCAGAATATTGTCATGCATTACCTCAGCGCCAACTTCGGTGATGAAGCCGATTCCTCCCATGTTTGCAGCCAGATTGTAAACCTTGTCTATGTTGCGTGTTGCCTTGACACAGTTATTCCACACTCGCAAATCTGTTTGCATGAATTGATGTGCGTATGAAGGCATAAACTCTGGCAGCTTCAGGTCTGCACCTCTAACCCAATAGCCTTTGTCTCTCAAGAACTTGACGAGATGGCTGCCGATGAAGCCACCAGCGCCAGTGACTAGAACTCTTTCTTTCTTCAAGCTAGTTCCCCATGAGTATGACTTACTGTGAATGTTGCCTATCTTTCTTAAATCTTATGCTAAACACATCTTATGGTTAAACATTGCACTTTTAGGTTTCATAAGGCAAACAGCTTGAATAGCAAGGACGAATAAATAAATCTAATGTTGTCTTTATGAGTTGAGAGAGAACGCTATGACCAAAACAGTTACGCTTCCATGCGGATGCAAATATCAAGACGACGGCTTCATGCTGATCCGTGTTTACGAATGCCCCTACCATAAGCAAAGACGAACCAAAAAGCGACCGTTTCGCCCAAAAGCAGAATGCGTAAGACCCTAGTATCTTGTTGAAGTTTTGTTCATTCTTCTTTTGATGTCAAACATGTGCTTGGCAGCGTGAAATAGGGCAATTTAGTTCTTGGTAAGCAGTCATACAGCTCTTTCCTGCCGAACGAGCGACAGGTAAACACTTTTCCGTTCGTACGCTTCTTTTTGAAAAGATTGCCTAGATGTCATCAAAGTATTTTGACAGTTTTTCCTTCAAGATCTTCGTCAATTTCGGATCGTTTCTCAAATAAGTGTCCTCGATGTCTAACACAATAATTTTCTTTCTAACGTTTGGGTCAATTTTTTCCACAGCTTCTTTATGGTGTTCTTCCATCACAAATATCATATCCGCCCAGTTGATCAAATTCTTTGAAACTATCGTCTTGGCGCCTATCAGTGTTCCAGCAGACTTCACCTCTAACCCTTCCTTGCCTTTCAAAAGACTTTCAGCAGTGGGACTCCTGTCCACATTGCCGCTGCAAACAAACAACACTTTTTTTACCATGTCTATTAATCTCCATCGCTGTCCCGCAAGCAAGAATGAAGATTGTCAAAGCCATATTTGTGAATTCCCATTTGCACAACAGAGTGGCGATGTCTCCCGCAAATCCCCTCTTTTTCTGTTTTGTGCCCATTCCTGCGAGCATTCTAGGCCTCTTGAAACCATTCTATTCAACTATTATTAGTAGTTCGATTCAGTAAAGGCTGCCATTAAGATTCTGAGTACAGCTCTCTTGAAACGCAAATCGCGGGTAGTAGTAGTATTTTGCAATCGCCGTGTCCTACTACTTCTAATCCGAGTCTCCTCATTTTCTGCAATCAAGATCTGAATACAGCCTCTTGAAACGAGCCCTCCTGGGCTCCAAAAACCCGGTTGAAGAGACAATGGACAAAAAGACCATGCTCTCTTGAATGACCTCCCTTGGGCTCTAAAAACCTGAATCAACGGCCTAGTGCAAGGCCTGTGAACAGAGCCCCACGGGCTCCCTTGAAGGGCAAAAACTCGGAGATTTAGGCTCATTTCTCCCCTTCAAAACGAGCTTGAAACAGAGGCCTGATTCAAGGGACCAATGCTAAAAAGACCATTCAGCCCTATGGTGTTTCTGTTTCTACGCATGTGCAAAAAAACTATCTTTTTTTTTCAACATTCGCACAAGAAGATTTTCCATGATCTCGCATGTTGTCAACTCGCCTTTTTTTCAAGACAGAGGCCCCTTCCAAGAGGCCCTTTAACGGCCTGTTTGAAGGGCAAAAAGAGGGGGTTGAGAGCATCTACTTCTCAGAGAAAATGGTTTATGGGACACAGCTTCTCGACTTCGCCGAGTGTCAGGATCCTTGGGTTTTCTGGGTCCTTCTGCAGTTTATAGCCCAGCTTGGCTTATTTCCGGAAACGCAAGTAGAATAACTAAAGGGTACTCGAAATCATTAAAGGGTCTTCGGATACTCCAGAGCTTTGGAGACGTCGCCACATTGTTCAACAATTTCCCGCATAATCCCTCTTTTTCCACAAAAAAGGGGAGGTGGCGAAGCAAGCAACATACGTTGTACTAAGAGGCAAATCACTCAAATCTAGCACATTATGAAAGTGATCACAGGACTGCCTTGATCATAGAGGCGAGTTTCTCCATTTGGTCTGTTGTGAGCAATCTGTAATCCGTGATCTTGCTGTCTTTGATTGGTAGTATTCCGTTTATCGATTTCTCCAGAGCTTTCCACTGTTCGAACTTGGCTGTTTTGGCTCTCACAAGCTTTGAAGTGTCAACTATTTGGATGAATGAAACGGAGCTTGCCATTTTGGCGGGTTTGTTCTTCGCGGAATCGTGAATGTAGTATTTGCTTAAGGCTGATGCCAGGAATTTTCCGCAGATTTGAGTTGGCTTGACATTTGATTCCTCAATTTCAACGATAACCTTGATTTCATTGTCCTTCAGGACCAGGAGGTCCACGTTGCAGTATTCCGTCATCCTTGCTTTCTTTGGCGTGTAAAATAGGGGGATGTGTTGCTTTCCTCCACAAGCTGGGTCTCGTAGAAGTGTGTAGCTGGAATCTGCTGGTATGGCTTTGCTGAGAATCTTGCCAACTTTCTTGTGTATGATACTGGATTTTTTGTTCATAAGAACTCAGGTTAGCATTTTGCTTGAGCTGTGCTTAAGGTTTTTGCAGTGGGCTTCAGCGGCACTTGTTGAGCGGGTCATAGCTCTGTGCACCGGCGGGACAAGATATTTCTAGCTGTTTTCCAGACTATTTTCAGGTGGAATGCTTCTGTCTTCGAGCTACAGGAAAGGAGAACGGGCTGAGAGGAGAGCAGCTGAATGGTTAGGAACAAAATATCACACTGTTTTTTCTAAGAAGAGTCTTCCAGTTGGTAGAAAATCGAATGATGCACTGGCGATGCATAGTTTCGACCTTGTCTCTGAGGATAATGAAATAGTTGTTGAAGTGAAATCTCACCGGCTCACAAGAGGTGGAAATAGTCCTTCGGGGAAGATCTCTGACACCTACCAAGCGTGCTCGATGCTTGAGAGAGCAAAAGCAAAAGAGAAACTCCTTATCTTGACAGATTCAGAGTTTTGTGCGCTTTTCAAGCGATATTCTGATGGAAAGATCTCCAGAGAAATCGAGATTGTGTTTTTGGCTGGTGACGCTGAGTTGAGTGAGCCGAAGACCCTGGTCTCATCACGTTCTTTGCTCGGAGAAGCGAAATTGGCTACAGTTGACTTTGGTGTTTTCTGGGCGGGATTTGCATCTTGGTTATCTGAGAAGCGAACAATCGCAAATTGGACTGCAGATTCTGGGAAAATAGGCAGGGATTTCGAGGCTGGTCCCATATGCGGCAATTACGTGGAAGTCTATTCCGAATCTACACACAAGCGTCAAAGGGTGCCGAAGAAAGATTTCAAGCTGATGTACGAAAAATGGGCACCCTATCTGAGAAAGGAAACAAGAAGAGGCGAACTCGCCAAGCAGAGCCGATTCACAAAATACACCATAAGCATTATTCACGAGTACATGCACCTGAGTCGTTAAACAAGAGTGAACCCTAAAGAAAGAACGCAAGTGTGGGCCTTGTGCGCTTATGGTGGTGTCGATTCTCTGCCAAAGTTCATGGCTACAGTTGCCAAGTCAAAAATGTCTATGGCACCGTCTCCATTCAAGTCGCAGCGAGTATCCCCACCTCCAAAGGCAATGACTACTCTTACAAGGTCAAAAATGTCTACAATGCCGTCCTTGTTTACGTCACCAACAACATATTGGGGATTCGAATATACGAACACTGCCTTTAAGGTGTGGTTGCCGTCCATCATAACTGTGTAGGGATTTGCCGAGCCAACATTGATTGTGTCAAGCTCCCAGTGGTCGAAAGAGTAGCCCTCGCTTGGCATTGCCGTGACTTGAACTGAAGAGCTAGCTGTGTGAGTATATATTCCCGGAAGCGGGTCCACAGTACCGCCCGCCGTTGTTGTGATTGTCAGGCTATATGTTGGTAGTGGTCCGATTACCACCGTGCCTATTATTTGGACTTCGTGAGTGCTGTGAGCGTATGTGAAGTAGAGACAGCTGTGAGTTGCGTTTTCTGTCATTGTAAGAGGCACCGATGCACCGTCAATCAACACTGTCCAATCACTTGGTGCAGCATGCAAAAGTGCTTTTGGAATTGTCACGTTACAGAAGCCAATTGTGTCAGCAGAACCAGTGACGTCAAAAATAATCGTCTTGTCTGGTTGGTTGAAGGCGAAATTGCTCACGGTTGAGTTGCTCTCCGCAGACACTATGAACGTTTCCTCTCCCCAGACTATTGAGAAAGTGTAGAGTGCACTCTGGCCAGTTTGAATCAAGAACTCGTTTTGAGTAAGCTCACTATCTGAAGTAAAAGTATGCTCAAACACACCGTCACCGTTAGAATCCACCTCAACGGTAACACCCTCTTGACCACGAGAAAGAACATCCCAATCAATAGAACATTGATGCGCCGCCCCCGCTGATGTAGGGATGTTAGTAGCAGAAAAAGTAATATTTTCCTCTCTTGTAACAGCAGTCACTACTAAACCGTATAGCCCTTCCGTTACACCAACCGCCACACATCGATAGGTGTCGTTTGGAAAGAATATTGTGACAGTGTTTTCGAAGTAATCTGATCTTGGAATCCCGATGACTACTGTTCCGTTTACTAGCCCAGTAACCTGTCCTTGTGAGTCATAAACCCAGACTTCGACTGGACTCTTCCTTTCTACGTGAATCTGCGTCGTATAAGGTCGATAAAACATGAAATACCAATTTCTGATATTTGCCAGATTTCGCCACTCAAGCTTTGTCGGAATTGGTTTCGTTGTGAGATATCGTGTAGTGGTTTCAGTTATCGCAGTTCCTTCTTCGGGCTTTGCGAAGCTGGGAAAATATTTTATGATTTCTTGACCATCTAAAGGAACTTGTTGTAGGCCCCCTCCTATATCAAATCCTGTCGTATCATCTCCTTCTTTAGGCATTCCACGAGGAGAAAAGAAGTATGTGGCTCCCTCAGTAGGGTCCGGAATCTTCCTTTCCAAAAGGTCCTCAGCAAGAGCCATTATGTTTTCTGTTGGTTCTTGGTTATATGCGTATCCTCTTTTAACGATTCCCTCAATACTGCTTCCGAATCCACCATTGTCAAATCTATTCAACACAGTCCACCCGACAGCGACCCGTTCTTCTGTGGTGCCAACACTTGCCTCCGACATGATTGCCTTTGCAAGCCAGTACATGTCATCAGCGCTTGAGGGAGTGTTATTGGATCCAAAAAGTTTCCCTGCAATCTTGTCATCGTTCAACTCGCCTTTTCTGGCATCGTATTCTCTGAAATCGTTATCGACACCGATTTGCTTCATAACTAAACGCTCGATTGGCATTGTATGAGAGTCGTAGGACCATTCGGGTTCGCTTCCTTTAGGTTTCCACATATGAAAGTGCAGGTGAGGCCCTGTCACAGTGCCCGTAGCCCCACTTTTGGCCACGGTTTGACCTTGCTTCACAGGGCTCCCTGTTGTCACAAGGATTTCATTGAGGTGAAGGTAAACCGTAACGAATTTCTTTCCCGTGGGACCAGTATGCTCTAGAGCCAACTCCTTCCCTCCAGCCCCGCTTGCATCATTGTCAACATACTTTACAACTCCATCAGCAGGGGCTAGTATAATACTACCAACGGGCAAACTGACATCTATTGCATAGGTGTTATCCCATGTGCCATAATCGTGATGGCTGGTTGCTCCATTGTTTCCCTGAGTGATTCTTGCAACACCCACCCAAGGCGCTTTTAATTGCGGTTGTTCGCTCGTCCCAAAAGCATAAAGGTTGTAGTCTGATGAGCCTACGTATACCGTGCCATCAGAGTCTATTGAAGGTGAAGAGTAAATGCGACCACCAGTTGTATAACTCCATTTTAATGTCCCATTTGGATTTATCGCGTAGAATATGCCGTCCTTTGATCCGATATAAATTGTGCCGTCCAATCCGATAGCGGGTGACGAAATTATATCGTCACCAGTCGTAAAGCGCCATTTCAAGGTTCCATCAGGCTTGATGGCATAAAGACTGTTATCATATGATCCGATATAGATTGTGCCATCTGAACCAAGTCCCGGAGAAGAAGCAATAAAATACCCAGTACGATAGCTCCACCTTAAAGTTCCATCAGGCTTGATAGCGTATAGGCTGTAATCACCAGAACCCACATAAATTGTGCCATCTGAGCCAATGGCAGGCGCAGAGTGATAAATACTACCACCTGTAGTAAAGCTCCACTTGAATGTCCCATCAGAATTAAAGGCATAAAGGTTTTTATCAATCGAACCTACGTAAATAAAGCCATCGGGACTAAGAGCAGGGTCGCCAATTATATCTCCACCAGTTTTGTAACTCCACTTAAACGCACCACCTGGATTTATTGCATAAAGTCTGTCATCACTTGAACCTACGTAGATTGTCCCATCGGGGCCAATACCAGGTGATGATTCGATAGATCCTCCAGTAGCATAAGTCCACTTTTGACTACCATCTGAATTCATTGCATAAAGCTTGGAGTCAGCACAGCCAACATAAATATTCCCATTTACATCGATGGCTGGAGATGAGTCTATTGCTGAACCAATCACATAACTCCATTTAAATGTCCCATCTGGATTTATTGCATAAAGTTTACCATCATATGAACCTACGTAAATCGTGGAATCAGGACCTGTTGAGGGAGACGAATAGACAGAACCACCAGTGGCATACAACCACTTCAATTCATTTGTCTGTGCTCCTCGGTAGGGACTTCGCCTTGTATGCTGTGGGTCACACCCAAACATGGGCCAAGGACTTTCGGCCAAACCCATCTCTGCTTTTACTGGTTGAATGTTGAACGCTACAGTCACGGTGCTAATCAGAAAAAGGGTTACCATCAAAAAGGAAAACGCTCTTTTCAGCATACTCTCTTCTCCCTGAAGATTGTTGTTGAACCGAGTAGATAGCATTTGTGTAACCATCTTCTATTGCTAGAAAAAAGGATAACTCGAGTTTCTTGTTGTTTCCAGGTCTGCAAAAGCTTTTTAAAACCAAGTGCATGATACGCTATTTGTTGTCTTGTTGTTATGGTGTCTTCTTGGGTTAGCTGATTTGCTGACCTAGGCTTTTGGCGTCTAATCTGCTCTAAGTGACATGAGGCTGCACAATATTGAAGAAATCCTGCAATCTGGAGGGGGTAGCCTAGTCTGGATGCGGTTTCTAGACGCTTAGAATTGCTAAAGCTCGAAGGTTTAGGGTTTTCTCAAGCTGAGATTGTGAAGGAATTGAGCCAAAAATGCGCATGTTCCAGGCGTACTGTTTACAGTGATTTTGAGAGTCGGGAGAGTTGGCAGCCTATTGTTCAAAGCGTTGTTGATGCTCAGAAACTATTGTTCAAGGTTGTTAACCGTTATGAGCAGGTTTACAGGCAGGCGAGCGTGAGGCTTCTGACGTTCACTGAGGAGTCGTCTCAGCTTGGAGCGCTAAACATTATGCTCAAGGCTAACTCTGCGCTTTTTGAGACTGCGGTTTTACCTGAACTCATGGGTCGCTTGAAAGCGTTGGAAGATAAAGCGGCGAAAGGGGTGTTTGTTCCTTGAAGTCAAGGGATTTTGAAAGTAGAGTGGATGATTTGTCAGAGAAGTTGAAGTCTGTTCCATCTGATGTTGTAAGGATTGATTTTGACTCTTTTAGTGAGCCTGAGAAGCAGGTTTTCCGGAAGGTTTTGGAAATTGAGGAGAAGTATGGTGCTTCTCCGCCTGCTGACGTTTTGAAGGCGAATATGGAGTTTGTCTTCAAAGCTAGGGAGATTGTTTCTTGGCGCGTTGTGGAATTGTTCATGTTTGTTATGCGCGAGACTTTGGGAGGCGACGAGACTGAGGACTGGTATTTCAAGCTGCACTTCTACAACTTTTTTGCGGACTTGGCAGAATGCTTGGCCAACGTGCGCAAGTGGTCTGAGAAGGATCGAGAAGAGTTCAGAGATGACATGAAACAGAATGACGGATGGAATAAGGTTTTTCGAATCCCCAGAGGCTTCACCGAGCACAATACAGTGAAACGTAAGAAGGGAAAGGAAGAGAAGAATGATGTCTGAGGTTGAGTTGAAGATTCCGGCTGCTGAGCTTGTTGACGTTGAATTGTTGAAGGTTGATGGTGAGAATCCTAATCGTATGTCTCCTCGGCGTTTTGAAGCTTTGAAGAAGAGCATTAGTCGCTACGGTTTTGTGGTACCAATCATCACGAACAGGGATCTTGTTGTAGCTGACGGTGAGCATAGGCTTCAAGCTGCCAAAGCTTTGGGTTTCAAACAGGTTACCGTGGTTAGGCTTCCCGTGGATGAGGTGGACAGGCGTTTGATTCGGCAGGTTATGAACAAGCTCAGGGGAGAGCATGACCTGTTTTTGGATGCTGAAGAGTATTATCGTATCGTGTGCGGAGATAAGCGGGATTTGCTGAAGGCTTTGGTGAATGAGACGGACTTGAGGATTGACAACCTGCTGAAGCTGAGGGAACCAGCGAGTTTTAGTGATGAGGATTTGAAGGCTTTAGCTGAGAAGTTTAGTTCACGGGTGGAAAGCAACAGGCTCGATAGCGAACATGAGCGGGACAGGCCGGGAGAGGCTTTGACCCTGAAGTGCAGTGTCGAGTTTTCGACTCGGGCTGAGGTTACGGAGAGGACGGTGGCGGTGTGTGAGGCTTTCGGTTTGGGTGTGGATGAGGCTAAGCGTTTTGTGGTTTACGATAATTTCTCTCTGGAATTTAGGAGAAGTGATTTGATTTATGTTACTGGCGATTCGGGAGGAGGCAAGACACTACTTCTCAAGGCTTTTAAGGGTTATTTTGGCGAGGAAGCTGTTGAGCTTAATGATTTGGCTATTGATCCTGAGGAAACGCTCATTGAAGGTGTCGGTGAGGATGTGAAGGAGGCTATTGAGATTTTGAGTTTGTGCGGTTTGAATGATGCTTTTCTTTTTCTGCGTAGGTACAAGGAGCTAAGCGATGGTCAGAAGTATCGGTACAAGCTTGCTAAGTTGGTGGATCGCAGAGAAAAGGCGGTTTGGGTTGTTGATGAGTTTTGTGCTTCGCTTGACCGTATTATGGCGCGGGTTGTTGCCCACTTGTTTCAGAAGGTGGCTAGGCGGTTGGGTAAGACGGTTGTGGTGGCGACTACGCATGATGACCTTCTGGACGATTTTCAGCCTGACATTGTGGTTAGGAAGGGTTTTGAAGGCGACGTTGCGGTTGTCAGAAATGAAGTTGAGCCTAAGCAGTGCAGCATCTGCGAGAACATGCACATAGAGAAAGGGAGCTTTGAGGACTATGAGAGGCTTAAGCGTTTTCATTATCGGAGCAAAAACGAGAAAGAGTCCGCAAGTCTCAGGATGAAAGACTGCTACAAGCTTCTGTATGGTGACAGTCTCATCGGGATTATTGTGTATTCTCATTCTTACCTTAACTTGAAGCCGAGGAACATGGTTTTTGGCGATAGATATGTGTTTACGCCTGGCGATTTGCACAAGGCGCGGTTGGTTAACGAGGAAATCGCACGAATAAGCCGTGTGGTTGTCCATCCTAAGTTTAGGGGTATAGGGTTGGGCGAGCTTTTGGTGAAAGAAACTCTCTCTAAGGTTGATGCCAAAGTGGTTGAGGTTTTGGCCGTTATGGCTCGGTACAATCCTTTCTTCGAGAGGGCTGGTATGCTTAGGGTTGATTATGGAAGAGACGAAACGTCTATTGACAAGAGAATTAGGGGGTTCTTGGAGGAACGCAGCTTTGATTTCAAGCTGGCCAGGTCTAAGGCTTATTGTCGTGGCTTTTTCAGTGAACTCGATAACGCTGCTAGGAAGGTTTTGACTGAGTATCTCAAAGAGTTTGTGGAGCAGCCGTTTGTCAAAGTCAAGACGGTGGCGCCTGAGTTGTTGGGTAAGGTCTTCTCTTCTGTGGGAGTTTACTTGTACTGGGTTAACGGCCTCGCAGTCGTTTAACGATTTGATTCGTGGATAACCATGCATTGTGAGTATGACTTCACGGTATTCGCTTCATAAGAATCATTCAAAGTCTCATGGAGGTAGCTATGCCCGGTGGTTGAATCTAACAGTAAGAATGGTAATACTGAATTGTGCGACAGAGTTTTCGCTCTGTTAGATCAGCATCCATTCCTTACAGCTAAGAATATTTGCAGATTCTTAGATTTACCATACGAGCAGTATTGTGATTATGTGAATAAGCTGAAGAGTGATTGGAAATCTAACCATGAGAATGAGCAGGGTTCAAAGTGTTCAATTCACGCGTGGCGCGGATGGTGTTATTTTGCCTGAGTGTGTGGATAGGGCTCGGGCTTTGGGTGCTGGTTGGGTTTGTAGTAGAGCTCGGAATCGTTGGTTGTTGTGGAAGGATCGTTTGGGTAGGCTTCAATGGTTTGAGACGGGTAGGGCTAACTTGTATGTTCGTAGGCCTGCTAATCTTGGGAGGGCTTATCAGCTTGTTTGTAACGGGTTTGGTTTTACGGGTTTAATTACTGACATTAAGGTGCTGGAAGGCGTTTTGGCTGGTGTGAGGTTTAAGGGGGCTCATTATGTTTTTGAGACTGAGCATCGGTTGCCTAGGCTTGTTATTGATTTGTTTGCGAAGAGCAACGGGGTGGTTATCAAGGTTGGAGATGCAAGCCAATCGAACGCGGTTGAGGTTGTCACGTGTTATCCTGATTGGGCAGAAAGAAATGAACGAATGTTTGAGACGATTAGAGATCTGCTGAGCAACGGCTTCTATGAGAAGGATTACTTGAAGAAGCCAGATTATGTGACATGAAGCGAGAACTCTTGAAGACGCTGAAGCTCTAAATAAATACGAAGAATGGAAAAAGATGGCACAAAGGCAATATTAGCCGTTGCAACAAATAGCGAACTTGATTATGGCCCATTTCTATCCTTAGCATTTGACTCAGAGATGCACAAAGAATTAATATCTTGACACGAATGATGGGATACAGCGAAGCAAATTCATCAGGGATGCTGATGCAAACATCTATGGGATCGGGTTTGGCTCCGAGACGATTTACGGTGTGAAATCGAAAGATGAGCCTGAGGAATCTTGAATTGAAAAAATCTTATGATTCAGATTCCGATGACATACTTGGTGATTTTTTTGCTCCAGCTCTGTCTGTCTCAATTCATTATTCAAGATTGACAGGCTTCTTCTCCTCATCGAGTCTAGCTGTGGCGGCCAAGGGAATCTCTGGACTTGTACGAAATGGGGGAAGGATAGACTTGGTGACCGGGGTAATGCTTAGGAATGAAGATGTTGAGGCTATCAAGGAAGCATCTGAAAATCCACAAGCTGTATTGGAGCGGGCGATGCTTAGAGAACTTGGTAACATTGAAACCGAATTCGTGAGGGATCACGTTCGCGCTTTGGGATGGATGGTAGCCAACAAGAGGTTGCGTATGAAGGTGGCAATCGTAGTGGGTGATGACAACCACCCATTAGAATGGAGAAGTGTTGAGAGAGAAGGGATATTTCATCAGAAAGTAGGCATCCTTGAAGATGTTGATGGAAATCGAATATCATTCAGTGGCTCTGACAATGAGAGCGCTTCGGGATGGAGAGGAAATATAGAAGAGTTCAAGGTCTTTCGAAGTTGGGCTGATACCGAAAAAGACTATCTTGAGGCAGATCTCTCGAAGTTCAACAAATTCTGGGAAGGAACCGCAAGAAGAGCCAAAGTAGTGGATGCACCCAAGGCAATAGAGGAAAGATTGGTGCAGATTGCTCCAAACAATATTGAGGAATTGAATCTAGACAGATGTGTTGAGAGTAGGAAACAAGCCAAAGCTGTTGAGCTCAGAGACTATCAGCGAGAAGCTGTTCAGAATTGGTTGGCGCATGATAGAAGGGGTATTCTTGAAATGGCCACAGGGACAGGCAAGACCATTGCAGCATTAAGCTGTCTTAAGAATGTGCTTGAGACAGAGAAGCGCCTGGTGGTCATAATAAGTAGCCCATTCATTCATCTGAGCGAACAATGGATCAGAGAGTTCGGCAAGCTGAACATTATTGGTGACAAGATTCTCGCGGACAGTAGCCAAAGCAAATGGAAGGACAAGCTGGTCGATAGCATTCTGGATGTTGAGAATGGTGTCAGCGGCAATCTTATGGTGCTTACCACGCACAATACTTTTTCATCAAGTGATTTCGTGAACATAATTAAGGGAAGCAAGAATCGTACGTCAGATCAACGGTTCTTAGTAGTCGTTGACGAAGTCCACGGCATTGGGGCTCCCGAGAGGAGAAAGGGGCTCATAGAGGAATACGACTACAGGTTGGGATTGAGCGCAACCCCAAAAAGATGGTTTGACTTCAAGGGCACTGATAGGATTTTTAGCTATTTTGGAGATGTTGTTTTCGAATTCTCGCTTAAGGATGCGATTGATGCAGGATACTTGACACCTTACGTATACAAACCTCATTTCACTTCTCTGACGACTGAAGAAATGGAGAGATATGAAAGCGAAACTCGCAAAGTAGCCAGAGCATATCATCGGTCGAAGGATGAAGATGAGAAAGATGAAATATTCACTCTTCTTTGTATAAAAAGGCAGAAGATAATAAGAAATGCTGCCAACAAACTCGTTGAATTCAAGAAAATCCTGGAACAACTGGGTGAACCGAAGCACTGCCTGATCTACTGCTCACCACAACAGATTCGCACAGTTCAGGACATCCTGAACCGGAAAAATGTTATCCAGCACAAATTCACCGAAAGAGAGGGAACCAAGCCAGAAGATAGGTTTGAAGGGCTTTCGGAGAGGGATTTTCTGATCAAACAATTCTCAGAAGGGATCTACCAAGCTTTGGTTTCAATGAGATGTCTTGACGAAGGTATTGATGTTCCCCCCGCCCGTATTGCGTTAATGCTTGACAATTCAGGGAATCCAAGAGAATATATTCAGAGGAGAGGCCGAGTGCTCAGAAAGTTCCCGGGCAAAACTAACGCCGTGATTCATGACATAATCGTCGAGCCCATATTGAGGCCTTCCATTCCGCAGGAGCTGAGAGATCTCGAGAGAAGTATTATCAAGAAAGAACTTCAAAGATACAGGGATTTCGCGGGATCTGCTCAAAATGCGGTGGAATGTTTGAAAATAATGGAGAATGTTGAGGCGATGTACGGAATCTAGTAGGTGGAGAAATTGTCGAGTGTCAATAGAAGAATATTGGATACGATTGAAGAAAGCAAGTTCCCAGACGACGTCAAAGCATTGCTTAAGGCCCTACTAGCGATTGAGTTGAAGAATTTCGGAGATAAGAACCCGAGATACGGAGAAGACTACGATAGGATATTAAAGCAACTTGCAAAAGTGAAAGGATTTCAGGAGGATGAGTGATGGACATCGACTACATACGCATGAAAAACTTCCGCCAGTACGTGGATGTCAAAATAGAGTTTGCTCGGACATCTCCACGGAACTTCACCGTAATACAAGGTGCAAATGGCGCTGGCAAAACGAACCTCTTGAACGCCATAACGTGGTGTCTCTTTCAGGACGAAAAACATGTGGACAGTAAGTACAAAGGATTACCCATTGTGAACACGTCGACTCTGGATAGGGCTAAAGAGGAACTCATTGACCTGATAGTTGAGATTCAGTTTGTGCAAAGTGATGGTAAGAGAGTGCTGATAACACGGAATTTGCGTTACAGGGAGGCTGGGGGGAAACTGGTAGAAGTACCTCCATCGCATGCTCCTCCGACTGTGATGAGAGAGACTGAGAGAGATTGGGTTGGGCCGATCTATGGAGATGACGCTCAGTATGTTATCAACAGCCTGCTACCCCCGTCAATTGAAGAGTATTTCTTCTTTGATGGAGAAAGAATGGATGACTACTTTAGAGAGAACACTGGCAAAGACATCAGGAGCGCAGTTTTTGAGATATCGCAACTAGAGCTGTTCGAAACACTAATTGAGCATTTGTCGAGGAGAAAAAATGAGTTCCTCAAATTGACGAGAGGATTGAGTTCCCAAGCTGAGGAAATGAGAGTCGACCTCGAGATCCAGACCCGCTCTTTGGAAGTGGACAAGGAGCAATTGGAGGAATTGAGCAAGAAAAAGAATGAAGCGGAGTTGCTGGAACGAGAGTTCAGCGAGAAGCTGAAGAAGTCATCTCTTGAACATATTCAGCACCTTGAAGAGCAGAGAGTGATGTTGGACAGTTACATCTCACAGATTCAAGGTAACATCGAGAACCTTGAATCAGATAGGTTGGAATTGCTACATCTTCATATGCCAGTTATTTTTGCATATAATCCTTTACTGAAGACCAAAGCATTGATTGATGGGAGGAGAGAAGCAGGGCTGATCCCCCCACTCTACCAAGCGATATTCATCAAGAATCTGCTGAGAAAGGGGAAGTGTATTTGTGGTAGCGACATTACTGAGAAAGATGAATATTCTTCAGGTCGGCGGAAAAAAGTCGGGGCTTTTTTGGAAGAAAGTGAGTTATCTGATATGAGCACGGAACTCATTGAATCTAATATTCACATTCAAGAGATGATAGAAAGCGTGGTTGGCTTTCCCGAAGAAGTAGTTAGCATAGATAAGAAGCTTAAGAACCTCCAAGGGTTAAAAGATGAAAAAAACGACATGCTCAAGAAAATCTCTCAAGAAATCAAGCAGAGCAACATAGAGAACATCAAATCTTGGGAAGAACAAAGGCAGAAATATAGTCAGGAGAAAGATCAACTGACAGTACAAATAGCGCTAAGACAGCGCGATATTGAAAGACGGGGGAATATAATAAGAGCTAGGAACAGTGAGCTGAAGCGTGAGCTCAAGAAAGAATCAAAGTATGAATCACTCCTTAGGTTGCTGGCTTTCTGTGACGAGGGCATGACTTGTGCTGAAGAAGTAAAGGATTCAATAATGAAGAAGATAAAGGAGGAAGTTGAAGAAAGAGCTAGCAAGCAGTTCTTAGCCTTGATATGGAAGAAAGAGACCTACAAAGGACTGGTTATAGACGATGATTATAATATCTCGATACCTCACATCTCGGGAAGAGAAGCCCTGGGAACCCTATCTGCTGGAGAGAGACAAGTTTGTGCTCTGTCTTTCATGGCTGCATTGAATAGCGTGTCGGGTTTTAAAGTCCCTATTATCATTGATACGCCGCTTGGAAGAATTTCTCGTGAACCACGAAAGAATATCGCTGAAAATCTTCCAAACTATTTGAAGGGAACACAAGTTGCATTGCTTGTAACTGAAGAGGAGTACACGCCTGAAGTAAGAAAAGCGCTTTCTGAAAAGGTCGGAAAGACATACGTGATAAACTTTTGGGAAAAAGGAATGGGTAAGATGGCGGAGGTTGAACTGGTCAAATGACGGAGGAGAAAAAGGTAGATAGATTCTACGTTGAGAGGAAAGACTCTGATGAATTTAATAGGTTAAAGGAGAAGGATTCGCCCTTTGCGAGGGCTCACAATAAAGACATCTTCTTAGCAGCTATGGTTGTAGGCTATCACGAAGGCCGCAAAGTCCAAATAAAGAGTAGGGAAGGCTATTTCCATGAAACAGACCTGCTTCCAACTGAACAAGCTCTCATAAGAGCCATAGCGGTCTCTGAAGAGGGAGCTCTAAGTGTACTACTGGACAAACAAAAGGTGTATTCCATCGCTGAGCAATACGCTGCTGGTGGGATAGCGCTCTTGAAGGCCAAAGTGTTCAGTGGTGAATATGGTTCCTATGCTAAGAAGCTCGAGGGGGAGCTTCTCAGAGCATATGAGAAGGCCTTGGAAAAACAACCTGAGAAAGCGCAAACGCTAGAAGAGGCAAAATCCATTCCAGCAGTCGACTTGATAAAGAACGGCGAAAGCGATTCAGTAGAATTCAAGGGATCACTGATATGGGATTACAAGAATAACCGACCGAACAAGCTTATGGGCATGGTGGTTGCAAGAACTATTTCATCATTCATGAACTCCAACGGTGGCTTACTGCTAATAGGAGTGGACAACGATAAAAACATACTCGGATTAGAAAAGGATCTGGCCCAACTCGATGGGAGCGCCGACAAATTTGAACTACATATCACTAATGTCATAAATAACCATCTAGGCAAGATCAAGGGGACTCTGGTTGCTGTCAGATTTGAGAATATTGAGGGCAAGCAGATAGCTGTGTTGACTGTAAAGAAGTCCCCTCGTCCCGTTTATCTAAAATACGAGGGTAAACTAGATTTCTTCATAAAATCGGGTAACTCTTGTCAACTGCTAGACGTGAGAGAAGCCACTGAATACATCAAGGATCACTGGCCTGATTTGCCATGAAGAGAAGGAGCGCACGCATCCATGATATCATTTCTCTTGTCTCTTCAATAGCGCAATAGAAAATGTATCAAAAGCTCTCAATGCCACCAGCTTACGAGGTACAGTTCGTAGATCTATCTTAACAGCATGCACTAGGCAAAAATTAAAATGTGGGGCTGGCAATACATGACGATCGGCGAACTGTGGGGGGCATAGACTGGGGATCGTCAACATGAAGCACGTTCTACTCGTTGAACCAAACTACTACACCAAATACCCACCGCTAGGATTGCTGAAGCTATCGGCATATCACAAAAGAATAGGCGACACGACAGAGCTTGTTAGAGGAACCACAGACAGCGTTGCCGAAGAACCCGGCATCATCTATGTAACTAGCCTCTTCACCTGGGCTTGGAAACCTGTCTGGGAGGCAGTTCGTCACTATTCGAAGCTGTTTCCCAAAGCTCAGCTTTGGCTTGGCGGGCTTTATGCTTCATTAATGCCCGAGCATGCTGCCCTGAGCGGGGTGAACCCTAAATGTATTTTCAAGGGCATATTCACCGAAGCGGAGAATCTATGTCCAGACTATAGTCTAGTTCCCGAATGGAACAAGAAAGCCGGTGCAAGTGTAATTTTCTCTTCTCGAGGTTGCGTAAGATCATGTACGTTTTGTGCAGTCCCTCGCATAGAGGGGGGACTAAACGCGGAGAAGCACAGCATCAAAGACTTGATTTGGCCGGAGCACCGAAGAGTGATTCTTTTTGACAACAATTTTCTCGCAAGTTCTGGATGGGAAGAAGTCTTGGATGAGATCAACGAGTTAGATCTGAGAATCGACTTCAATCAAGGACTGGACGCAAGACTGATTTCTCAGAAGGTCGCAAAGAAAATCTCGCGACTCAAAATAGATAGATTTGTGAGACTCTCATACGACTATCTTGGCATGGGGCCATACGTTGAAAAAGCAATCAAGCTCCTCAAATCAGAAGGGATCGATGGAAGAAACATCTTAGTCTACGCGCTTTACAACTTTACCGACAATCCGCAAGATCTCTTCAATCGCATTAAGAACACGTTAAGCTGGGGAGCCGTTTCCTATCCAATGCGTTATCAACCAATCAATGCTCTTACAAAGAATATCTACGTGTCATCAAGTTGGGATCTAAACAGATTGAACGCTGTCCAAACAGCACGAAGAGTCATAGGGTCAGGTGGAGCTTTCCCTCCGTATGAGGGGATGTTGAAAGTCAAGGTCGAACGATGCTCTACTTTTGATGAGGCTTTTAAGGAATTTATGAAGCCGATGGAGGTAGTCCAATGATATGCTCGTGCTGCGGTTTTGAGATAAAAGGCAAGAATTACGTGGTCGAGAATGGAACAAAGCAGATCTGCGAGAAATGCTGGGACAATCCAGACCTGTTCTTTCCAGAAAGGATCCAGGAAGATGAGCGTTTGAAGCTGCTTTCGAGAATGGCAAATGAGATGAGAAAGCATGAAGATTTAATTCAAGTGAAGGTAATTAAGCTCGCACAAAAGAAAATAGAAATGTATGTTGGTAAAATGAAGGTACAAGACATCTTGGAATTATATGAGTTGGATAGGTTCAAAGAGGAGGAACTTGAAGGCTATCAGCGAGAGCAGTACGAAGAAAGAACTTCTGAACTCGTGGATTACTTGACTAAGTGCCCGCTAGCTGTTATGCCAGCTTTGCTCGTAAGCCTGAGACGAACGGAATTTAAGTCTCTGGACGGCGATTTCGGAGTCCTTAAAATACCTAGAGAAAAGGGATCAATCTGGATTATTGACGGTCAACACAGAATCGGCGGATTTGGCAAGCTGCGTGATCGGTTCATTTTTTCAAAGGCTGTGGATCCCGCACTATTCTCGAGCCTAATGGATTACGAGTTTCCAGTGGTTTTCGTCGACTCGGAGTTAGCGGTAAATGAGATCGGCGGCAAGCTCGAGTCAGAAAGTGGGTTTTCGTCAGAAGATATTGAAAGAACAATCTTTTTTATTGTAAACAAAACGCAAAAGGGAATTAGCCCCTCTCTGAAGGATGCCCTACTTTACAGAATCAAGACTAGTGGTATTCAAGGACTGCCTATAATTGAAAAGGAAGGTTGGAGAATCAAAGCAGCAGAAATAGGCATTACTTTGAACTGCGACGAGAGTTCTCCCTTAAAGGACAAGATAAACATTGGCGGTAAGAGAGACACTGGAAAACTGGTTCAGTTGAACTCATTCGTTTCCTCTCTTCAGACTCTATTCTCTGACAAAGACTTTTCAAAGCTCAGCAAAGATGACAAGTTAAGATTCTTGAAGGCCTATTGGGCAACTCTAAGAGATCTCCTTCCTCAAGCCTTTGAGAAGAAATTGGACAAAGAATATATGTTGCTCAAAGCTCTCGGCGTCTATTCTTTACATTGGTTGGCAAGAGACATATTTCAAACGTGCCTAAAACAAGGAAATGATTTTGGTAAATCAGAAACACTGAAACCTATTCTTGGACCCCTTCGGTCCTTCGATTGGTATGTGAAAACATCTCCCCTGTCAGGCCTCGGTGGAATGAATGGAGCTAGTAAAGCTCATGATTTGTTGCTCAGGACCCTTAATCAGAATAACGGGCTCGAGGATGATAAACAAACGCTCAGGAACTACTTGGCAAATGACGGTAGTCCTCAAGCTTGATTTCGTATTCGGATGGTCCTCAAGATACCTCAATTTTTCCGGTGTACCTTTTCCATGATTAGGCTTAGGCTTTTTGCGTACTCTAGCAAGGCTACTCGCAGAGTTTCGCTTTCACTTTGCCGAGCATTATGCATATGTTATCAGGAATCTCCTCGTGTTGAGGACTCAAAACAACTCGGGCTATATGTTTCCTTGGGCAACTTGTCGCCATCCCATTGTGCGATTCAACTTATGTCTTGAACCATATAACATTAATAAGCAGAGCTGGGTCAGAAACAAAGAGAGCACCTTGTCAAAGTTTTCGATGAATTAGACAGAACCAAGCTGCCCTCGATTCTTGACTAGCTGAGGACAAAGAACCCCGCGAGAAAGAAGATCGATCTAGCTGTCTTGCAAACTCTGCATCAAAGGCGATAATGAAGAACTACTTAATGCGGCATACGACTCCATCGAAAGAACTATAGAAACGCTCGCAACCTTGATGAAAGAAGCTCAAGCAGAAGAATGAAACGGCTTGTTACTGTCCATTACAGAGAAGTAGTAGTCCCAAATTTCCGCAGAAGCGGACTACTACTTCTGGCCTGAATCAGTGTGATATTTGGGACTGTTGCATCTACTGACTCTGGTTTTCTCCTTTCTTGAGACCTTCGTCAATCTTTAAAGCATCAAAGCCTTTGTAGACAGCTTTTGGCAATGTCACGACATTGTCTATACTTGATGCGAGTATCGCAGCCACATCTCTCGGATTTGGAGAACTCGTATTCTTCTTTTGTTCGCTCGTTCTATCACCTCCTCTTGCTATGCGCAACTGCTTCAGTGATTATGTTCACCGCGCCATCCAGAAGCTCCGTTTCCTTCGGATATAATCTTTTTAGACACCCTTTCAGCAAGTTCAGCCGATCATCAGGGATTGGAGGAAGTTCCTTGATCACCTTTGCTGCTGAACCAGGCTGAATGGCTGAGGGCAAGTGGACGTAGATAGTTTCGTCTTTTATTTCGATCTTGTGTCTCAAAGGCTCTTCAAGTTTCACTGGACTCTTCAGAAGAACCACCTTTCCGAAAAGCTGACGATTAAGACACATACGCCACCCATCCTTCTGGATCAGAGTGCCGAAGGCTTCTTCCATCCATCTACCGGCCTCTTCAGGATGCCTTCCCGCTTTCCCCAAACCGACGAGTAAGGTATACATCGCCAACACGCCAACTCTATCGACGAAGAGTTTGGTAAATCCTTCATCAGTAAGTTTGCCTTGACCGGCCTTTTCGACTATATCATCAAAGAGATGCATCGCCAGAACCGAGAAAAGGCTCCTCTGAGCATGCTTCGAGTTGACCGCTTCCATAGCGAGCTTGTAGCCACCATCCTTCTTAACCATCCCTTGGCTGACCAATCTGTCAAGGTAACGTGCAACTGTTGCCCGGCTGACGCCTGATTTCTCGGCAAGCTGAACAATGTCGCCGAATTTTATTCCCTGATAATCAGAGCTAGCTATTATCTCAACAAGCCTATCTTCAATAGGACGTTGCTCGTTCTCCATATCGCTTCTTCTACCCATAGCTTTCATACTCAGCTGAGACTAGACAGTCTCATTTGAGACTCTTTTTATGGTCGTTTGCTACTTAAAGCTAACGGAGACAAACTATGTCAAACTCGGCAATCTTCGCAAGAATGCCCAAGGAAGACACCGAACTAATCAGAAAAATAGCAAAAGCCCGCGGAGAAGACCTAAGCGACTTCGTCAGAAGAGCAATATACAGAGAACTGGCACGGCTAGACTTCCTTTCACAAGAACAGAAGAAAGCATTGGAAATGCACGAAACATGAAAAACCCAACAAGAGGAAAAAAATGACACCTAAAACCGCGCAAAACAGGTGACTTCTGACAATGCTCAGAGCCATAGTCATAACGCCTAACACAAAGACAAAGGAGATCGGCGACATTCTCGCCATAGCCAGATCGCAAGCAAGAAAGCGTGAGTGTTCTCAACAGAACCCGTCCATACGTTCTCTCAGATTCCTTCCAGAATTAAACGTCTACGTAGCAGTTTACGAAACCCCGGAGACCCAAAAGCAAACCCAGGCAAAGAAGGAGTAATATGGCGGCCTTCCACGTTCACCGGGAATTTTTGAAAGACGCATAGAGGGCCTATGATCATTGCTGATGCTGAAGAAGTAAAGCAAAGGGAAGCGCAACAAGTTGAGTTTCATTTAGCCATTCTAGGACCACGACAGAGCTATCAAGCCACAGCTAAGAACTACACAACTAACGATGTTGAAAATACCTACCTGAAAAAAGAGGAAGTCCTATCATGGTGTTTAGACCTGAATCAAAAGGGATATGTCGCATGGCTGAGTATTAACGACAAGGAAAAAGACTGTAAGGAAGGCGTGACAGCTCTAAACGATTTTTGGCTAGAGATAGACGCAAGGCCGAAAGGTGTGGATGACAGAACCGCTACAGAACAAGAATTACTTACAGCTTTAGACCGAGCAAACAAACTTCAAAACCCAAGACTGATGCAAATACACTTCCACACGCTACGCCACTGGAAGGCAACGATGGAGTACCACAAAACCAGAGACATTCTTCACGTCATGAACTTGCTTGGTCACAGGAATATCGAGAGCACTTTGGTCTACACACAGTTGATTAGCTTCGAAAGTGACGAGTTCCACTCAGCAGTCGCAAAGACAGTGGATGAAGCACGAAAACTCTTGGAAGACGGCTTTGACTACGTGTGCCAAAAAGACGACATTATGCTGTTTCGAAAAAGGAAATAGTGCGCAGACCGAGAAAAAACGTTATGTAAACTCCTCAAATCAGAGTGTAAATTCCCATTTGCACCATAGATCTTTAGGATGTTTATCAGGCGGGCAGACCAGACAATTTACTTCAGCCTTGGGGTTTAGTGTTTTTGCGAAATTTCTCAAATAGCCAAATCTTACCTTCT
>Ga0315284_10003463_pt1 | contig 22450 bp, 25 predicted proteins | sample YL17G09_16_MG_FD_203696 | JGI IMG/M metagenome (GOLD analysis project Ga0315284, IMG submission 203696) | Sediment microbial communities from Yellowstone Lake, YNP, Wyoming, USA - YL17G09_16 | ecosystem: Environmental > Aquatic > Freshwater > Lake > Sediment | place: USA: Wyoming | collected... | reverse complement strand
CGAAATTGTCCCACCAACTACTACCACCGCCCTTCTTTTCACTTTCGTCATTAGATTCGTCATCGTCGGAATCATCGGCACCGCGGTCAGAATCATTTTTGTTTAGTGCAAGATATCCTAATCCGCCAACCAAAGCAGTTCCAATAAAAAGCGCAAGGCGTTGAATCATTGCTTAATACCCCAATATAAAAAATTATACGTATATAAACACAAAATGAATTATATTTTATTATATATTACGAAATGAGTTTAGTAGAAAATTTAGAGATTGACATAATGGATTACAAGGGCGAAAAATGCTTTCAAGTACTTGCTGAATATATTAACGAATCAATGTGCAATATATTAGTCAAACGAATAGATACAACAGATACCAATAGTGGTTGGGACGACAATCTACATATTTTTGCACACGACTACACTGGAAATAGTCAAAAAATAAGAATAGGTAAATCGGCAAAACAACTAAGGATGCTCTTAAATGTAGAATTCTCTGAACCATTTTGTCTGGCGAAATCAAACAAAAGATTGAACGACGTTTGGTACAAAAGTTATAATCGATTCCAAGTAAACCATCATTACATTCATCATATAGGCCGAGACCATTTCAATGGACTTTTTAATACAGATATAGTTAACTTACCATCCAGTATGTTTGCCATAGGAATGAAAGATGGTGGTGCGTATCAATATCATGATAGTTATGGCGGCTATCCGTGGTCTTATGAGATAAATCGCACGATTGATTATATAATATACGCGGCATTTGATAAAACGCCAGGAAAAACACCTAGAGATTTTTATTGCATACTTTGTGCATTAGATGGTTATATAGAAGGTTGTTATCCATCAGAACGTAATATACCCAGGAGAGTTGAAATCGACGAATATCGCGGACAAGCATTAATAAACGTCCCGCCACATGATTCAAATGCGTATCCGATGTTTCATAAGCAACAATACATATTGGCGCAATCAACACACCCTGACATGGCATATACTATCGCTGTTCCAGATCGATATTATTATCAATTGAATCAATATAATTTGTATCGTTCAATACACAGAGGGATCCCCTTTAAAAATAAGATTTCAAAAATAGTATATGCGGGTAACGACAGAGGAAATAAATATAATTTCACAAAGCGTCGTGATATTGAAGTATCTCAGCGTGCATATTTTACTAGTAATTCAGTGCGCAAAGAGAATATACATGCTCCATCGCACATAGAGCGTGATGATATGATAAACTACAAATATATATTGGACATAGATGGTAATGCAAGTACATGGGATGCAACCGCATGGAAATTAAATTCAGGGTCGGTGATATTCAAGGCGGACTCAAATTGGGAGCAGTGGTTTTACGAAGAATACAAACCTTGGGTTCATTATGTGCCAGTAGCGGATGATTTCAGCGATATACAAGAGAGATATAAGTGGTGTGAAGCCAATCCAGAAAAGTGCGAGGAGATGATACGCAAAGCAAAGGAGCTGTTTCAAACAATATACAGACACGAGAATGTGGTAAAATATGTGAACGATTTGTTAGACCATTTGATAGATGAACAATCGTGTAATTAGATATATATAATCAAATGAATGTTGAATATATATGTGGGTATGTGGATATATGGATTTAAACTATGCCCGATGCAGACGTTCCAACAAATCCTGTGCAGGGCGCGCCATTTCCATTGACGCGAGGAGGATAGGGTGCCAATTCAGGAGGAGGATTGGCGCATCTACGTTGAATTCGTAACGTTTGTTGACTAGCGGTTTGAGGTTGTTTAATCAGTTTGGTATAAGGACCACTAGCGGCCATAGTATTGTATTTGAATCTGGCAGTAGAAGTGCTACACAAGTTAGGACCACACGCTATCCTATGCCCAATGTATTTGGCCTCCGCATTCACATCCGTGACACAAATATTTGCAGCCGAAACTTCTTGTAGATAAACGCCTTGTGAGGGAGTATCCGTTTGGTTGCCAGTATAAATGGGTTTGACCCAGTAATTGGGATATTGTCCGTTATATAAATATCGGTATTTCTTCTCCAACATACCCTTGGTGCTGAGCACAGATGGTTTCACATACATGTATTGGTCGCCAGGGACGACGACGGATTCATTAACATTTAACGAAACCGACTGAACATATGTTCCACAACAACCGCCATTCCCCATGGGATAAACACCGCGGAAAGGCGTGCCTTGTTTGGACATGCGCATACTTTGTCCGACATACCCGATATTTCGGTGTGGTCCATTGAGAGAAAACCCTTTTGGTCCATAACTTTCAATGGCAAGCTGGAGACCACGGGTGCTATGGCCAAAAGGCCCCTGAGGGAGCCAATATCCACCAGGTGGTTTACCACTTCGGTTGGACCCATACTGAATAACAGATTTCCTTTTCATTGCAACAATAGACATTATATAACATATAGAGAGATAATAACCCGACCACTCAAACAATCATTCAAACAAACAATAATAATCGTGCACTAGCAACAGGATCAATAGATCGTAAAAGGAACCAATATAGCTTGGTATCCGCAATGAATTCAAGCCTGAGTTGTATTTTTGTACTCTTCTCATCATCCTCGGCCAAGCAAAAAATAATAAGCGAGCCTAAACTATAATATGCGGCTTTGTGGGAAACCCAAGAAGGAAGCGTCATCAATCGTTGAATTTCAGGTGCAATATGAGGATGTTTATTCGAGAATGGTGTAGTAAACCAGATGCGCCCAAAGGCATCCACCGGCATGAGTTGTTCGAGAGCGATACAAAGAAAAGACGAGTCATCAATGACAAGGATAGTATCAATGTTGAACCAAGAGAATGTATGTGCATATTTTTCTAAATAAAAGAGTTGTTGCCCAATACATTGTGCAAGTTTTACTCCCTCAAAATACTGAAGTTTCTCTCTACGTTGAGAGAGAAGTTCTCGCAATGAGCACACATTTTTTGCATAAAAGCTGACCTGTGTAAATGTTTGTGTAATGGTTATACCGCCGAATAACTTGGAGTCAGCGAGTGCTCTGCAAAATATTTCATTGGGTTCATGAAACGTCAATATGCATCGGTTGCCTGTTATTTTATATGATGTTGTCATGTGAATGGATATATTAGTTTTCAAGTAAATATCTTTATTTGAAAACAGAAGCAAAGTAATAATAGCCGACCGAGGCCCCACAACCCACAATCAGCGTGGCTCGTCTTTAAATGGGTCCATTAATGTATCTATAAATGAATTTAAAGCCATCGGGTTGATAATCTTCGTTTTATTACTACATCCCAGCCAGGCACGTAACCAATTCTTTTGAATATATTCATGATTTATAATTTCTTGTTGAAACATTTGGTCTATCACAGAAAATGCGGATTTCAACGCGAGAATGCCCTTTACCAAGTCCTTCTTCATGTTGAATAAATATACCAGGCGTGCCTTCTCCTCTTGAGTAATAGAATTGCCCTTTGTATTTACATATCGTATTTCATTCTTCACATTTTTCAAAATAGTAATCGTCTTCTTTCGGTGGTCGTCAATCTTTTTAATTATGGAAAAAATATTCGTATTGTAAATAATCGGATATTGCATACGAATAGTTCGCGGAATCAAAAACTGATTGGTTTCTTTGATTTCTGATATTTTTTTCTCCACGTCAATTAGTTTGGTCTTCATTTTGGTCTCCAACTCCTGCTTGTCAACAGAAAGTTTATCTTGTATTGTCTTTCTCTCTTCGTTTGTCATTCCTTTCTTGTAAAGCGAACGTTCCAAAGTAATGTCGTTAAATAATAAGATATATCCACTAGTAAATTCTACCGAAGATTGCAATTTGTCATATTGGTGGGCGGATATCTTGTGCGCCTCTGAAGCAGCATCCAACTTGAAATAATTTACCAACGCCAGCAAAAAGGCAATCATCGCATTGATAGAAGAGAGAAAGAATGCGCCCCAATTATAATCTTTTACAACCGCGGCAATTACTGTAGCAGCCGTCGAAAGCAAAATCGCAGGCATCATTAACTTGTTCAATTGTTGCTCGGAATAATACTTGGCCTCCATATAAATCATTTTTTGACCCTTCAAATAACTTGCTAATATGTCAAGCGAAGAAGAGTGACGATGGTTTTCGTCAAAATAATATTTATTGATGCTGTTTTCAACGTCATGATAATTTAGACGCTTGTATAATTTTTTAACATGTTGTCCTTGTATGTTAGTTGTGCTATCCTCGCTATCGCTTAAATCACTCCCACTTTCTGCATAATATTTTTCACCATCCATGTCATTAATACTTCTTCTGCGTGTTGATTTAAATGCATTAAATGCATTGGACAACAATTTAATATTTTCAGATGACCCTTTTCTTGGACTTGAAATTTCGTCTTTAATATTGATTACAACCGCATCTACTGCCGATATATTTTCATTTATTTCACTCATATATATATCCTTTCCATAATTTTATTTTATAAATATAGCGTATATGAGTAAAACACGAAAAAATGTTCCTTGGAAAGGTTGGAAGAGAGAACAGCCAAGCGTTCACCAAAGAACCCTGATGATGAAACGATGTGGAAAAAAATGCTTTCTAGGCCCAAACAAGTCCTTTCCGATATGCAAAAAAAATACATGCAAGGTAAGCAAGAAGGGAGTTTATGCTGCATATGTACGCGCTCGTCAATATCACCGCTATAAAATATCAAAAAAAGCAAAGAGAATGTTACGCAAGTAATTAAATATTGCAATAAAATTGAAATATAAATATTTGAATCTTATAATATATTAATACATGAAATCAATATATTATAATTGGAAAAAATCACATGATCCGCAAAATAAACCCATTACTGATGAAGAAGCATGGGGTCAGTTTGTAGATTTAGAGATAAATGATTATTGTAACAACAAACATAAAATAAATAAACATACTAACTTGATCAAATACGAACCCTCCTTATTAACTATTCAAGAAAACGTAGTAAATATCCAATCTAAAATTATCATATACGATTCGTCATATACACTCATATTGTCGATGAGTGTGCTAGGACTATATGTTCTCGTGCAGATATTTATGCAATATGTCACAAAATATCATTATAATGTTCATGGTTGACAGAAACAATCTTGAACAAAATTATCTGGCGGACAACCGGCATCAATAAATGCGTTTGTATTTAAAATCATGTAGTTGACGTATTTTTGAATAGCACAAGGTGTGGGGCCGGACAATTTATTATCCGGGTCAATCGTATAATAAGAATATATCGGCCTCAAAACTGGATTAATTTTAGATGGAGTACCAGGGTTTGAATTGAGTTCCAATATAATAATCCCGTTCAAATCAAGCTCAGTAATGAGGTTAACTTGCAAGTTAGACTTGTTAAAAGGTAATACATCACAGCCGCTTGCACACGCTTGATTGGTTATTTTACGAATCGCTATCAAGTCGCCTTGAGACCAAATACGATTTGTTGGTTTGCAATTATCGCCTTGACAATCAACATCATTGGTTCGTTTGCAATTATAATAAATGTGATTTGCTCGTTTGTTTGCCAAAACCTCTGAGTAAGATAAATGTTTCGCATAGTTTCCAAATGCCGGTTTTGCAGGATATATAGTATATGCGTGCGCCATATATACTATATATATAATTTGATTTTGTATGTTAGTTTTTGTAGATTGATATTATATTTGTTTTATTTTTATTTGTTGAAAAAATCAACCCCAACTAAAGAGCCGTTTGAAATATAATCAATGCAAGCACCGCCACCAGTTGAAACAAACTGAAATTGATGCGGGAATTTATTAACAAAGCCGGCCGTATCACCACCACCAATGATAATTTGTTTGCCTGAATCCATCAATATCTTGACCAACGCGTTGCTTCCCTCACAATAAAGTGCATTTTCCACTACTCCAAGAGTGCCGTTCCAGAATACGACATCGCAATCAGCAACAAGTTTGGCTAAATCTTGTAAACTCTCTCCCCCCACGTCGTAGAAGAATTTATCAAGAGGCAGTAAATCTTTTGTGCACAGATGGCGCTCATTGGGATCGGTTCCAATGCTGGCTGCACAATATCCATCGCGCATTAAATGAATCTGTGCCTTGTTCTGACTGATTTTATGAAGGTAATCGTCCATGTTATCTTTAATAATGCCGTTAATATTCCCTCCGGCAATATAGATGTGATCCATTTTTTTAGAGAGAGCATCCAACAAGGGTAACTTATCGTGAACCTTGGCACCGCCACAAATGGCCATAATCCGCTTATTCTCCTTGTTTTCCATCAATATCTTCAATGATTCCAGCTCGCCGTTGACTAAATATCCAAAGGCGCGTTGGTCGCTATTAACATGGACACCACAAATACTTAAATGGTCGCGATGCATACACCCAAATGCGTCATTGACGTAAAAGTCGCCGAGTTGCTGGATTACACGTCTAGCCTCATTGTCTTCGGGATATGCCATGTAATTGGTTTCTTCGTCGTGAAACCGAAGGTTCTCTAACAAATATATTTTGTGGGTGCCTTGCTCCAAAGTATCCAACGTAGCCTGGGTCAACCCGTGCTCCAAGAAGCAGACGGGATCGCTAAAGTAAGTTTGAATTTTATCTAGGTAATGTTTCCAACTATACTTGTCCGTATGCCCGACGGGTCTTCCAAAATGAGACATGATTACGAGACGACTTGCTCCGTCTCCCAAGATTTTATGAATGGTTGGCATGGAAGAAGCAATGCGATAGTCGTCTGTTATCTTGAAATCGGAGGTTGTCGGAACATTCCAATCTACACGAAGCATAACCTTCTTATCGCGTAATTGAAAATTACGAATGAAGCATTTATGAGTAGCCTTTTGTCTCTGAAAATCAATCACCTTTTCCAACATGCGCACAACTTGAGCAGAATAAGACCACTCATTGTCATACCAAATCATTAATTTAAAGCGGTTTCCTCCCAAATGCATGGACGCGAGTTTATCCACTATTGACGGATATGTCGTGGTTAAAAAATCACAGCTGACCAAATTAAGTGCGCTTACCTTAATAAACGGATGCTTTTCAAGTTCGGTCATAATTTCATCAAGCGTTGTTTTTCTCTCCAACTCCACGTTCAAATCCACTATAGAGACGTTGCTAACAGGAACTCTTAATGATGTTCCGTATACTTTCCCGTCTAAACTCGGGATGACATCGTAAATGGCTTGGGATGCTCCAGTCGAATGCGGGATAATATTGTTCAAAATGCCTCGATGCGTTCGGTTATTCGAATTGATAGTATCTACAGTAGTCTGTGTTGCGGTGGTCGCGTGAATGGTTGTGAAGTTGGCATTTGCAATTTGGTAGGTGTCGTTCAAAAACCTTAGAACCGGTGTAATGCAATTTGTAGTGCATGAGGCATTTGATATAACCTTTTCACCATTGTACTTGTCATCGTTAACATTATACACAAACATGGGGGTTCTATCCTTGGGCGGTGCAGACATGACCACATAATCCACTTGATGTTGCTGACATTTCGGCGTAGTTAAATAGGCTCCAGTAGCCTCGACAACATGATTGATTCCATACTTTTTCCAATCCAACTCGGCGGCATTCTTATTTCTGAAAATGTGGACAACCTTATCTCCAACCTGAAAGTTGTCCGCGTCGATAATTTTAATGGATTGCTGAATAGTGTATTTATGAACGCTATCGTGCTTCAAATAAGTCTCCATATACTTTACATCAAAGTCAAGTGCATTAATTGCTGTAACTTGAATCGCAGGGTTATCAAGCAATTGAATGAAAACCGCCTTGCCGATTCGCCCAAATCCATTGATACCGACAGAAATCATGTTTATATCTTGTATTATAATTTCTTATTTAAGATGTTTTATTTGAATTAATTTTTTATATTAAAGATAGTATAATTTATGATATAAATAATGTCCACCAACAAAACAGCTGACAATAAAATGGAATTGGAGCATCGTTGTAAGACGTGTTTGGGGGTAGGTCTAATAAAACGTGTCCAATTAAAATGTGAAAATTGTGGATCGTGTGTGCCTTTACCTCCGCAGTGTCCACAACCATATCAACCATGTGAAGATTGTGATGGAACTGGGACCCAACCCGCTTACCAAAAATATTCTTCTACCATAACCAAAAGCGAAATGCTTCTTCAAGCGCAAAATAATAAAAATTAAAAATGAATTAATATGACAATATGACAATCAAATACAAAAAGAGATTGTCATGTTGAAGCGTATATTTTGTGGATGTTCATTTGGATCGCCCACCCACTCCAATATTCCCGCATTAAACCCTGTAAAATCGCCTACTAAATCGCCGACTAAATCGATACAATTTATTCCGCCGATTACAGAAGGTGAGGTCATCTCTGTGTATGATGGCGATACTATTACGATAGTATCCAAGTTACCCTATGAAGCATCGCCATTATATCGGTTTTCAGTTAGATTAGCAGGAATTGACTGCGCCGAAATAAAAGGCAAAACAGAAAAGGAACGGGAATTGGCGCAAGAAGCCAAGAATGCATTACAAAAATTGATTTTGAATAAGGTAGTTTCATTGAAAAATTTGAAAAATGAAAAATATGGTCGTGTATTGGCCGACGTATATCTAGGGGATTTACATCTAAACAAATGGATGTTAGATAATAATTATGCTGTGGAATATTCTGGTGGAAAAAAGACCGATTGGGTCTAACGTTGATATAATTGTAAATTTATGCAGGAGGTGTCTTCTTATTATTTCCAGCAGGCGCAGCAGGCGCACCAGGCATAGCAGGCATAGCAGGGGCGTCTTCTCCAGTCGTAAAAGTGAGACAAAAACTATAGTCCATGTTGTTTAAATTGAGAATGCGCCCGTATTCGTCCAACATTTGTATTTGCATTTTTTCAATGTTTACCGGCCCGTAGTATTCTCGTGGTGTGGTAACAAGACCGATGTTGCTAAATGTAACTGCTGCACGTACACTAGACTGAACCGCTACTCTAGCAAGAATATTTTTGTTCAAGAGCGACTCGTTAAATGCGCTAAAAAATGTATTGTTAGCATTGTTATAATCATCAATGGATAAATAGAGATATGATGCGCCAGCCAAGTTCAATACACCCTCGCTAATATATGCAGAATTGTTTACATAAATTCCGTTGCGAAATCCAAGTTTCCATCCGAGTTTTAAAGGCAGAGGAGTAGAATAGTCGGGTAGACCATTTAGGTTTGCTTGTAAATCAATGGTAAAATTAAACGGAGTTCCAAATGGATAACTATCATTTACTGCAACAAGAAGCTGACTCGAACCGCTGGTAGCCGTTGCATTTTCATTGACAGAAAAATAGATATATTGTAAGTAAGTAGTCGTTGTTAATGTTTGCAAGAATTTGTTAATTAATTCAACGGCATCAGGTGCAGTAAAATTGCCGTCGGGAACTATAACAGCCGTTTCTTCTAGGTCACCGGCAGAAGTTGACCCTACACGTAGCCAGAAAAAATTATTTCCGAGCATTTTGCTGACAGAATAAAATGCTGTTGGCGGAAACTCGATGGAAGCCAATTTCATGTTAACTACTGAATTGATTTTCAATGGCAAGATGATGTGGAAATTGCTGGATTGTGTCACATAATAACTTTCTCTAAACCTTGTATCAATATTCAAATTAATAGTTCTGTTACGTTTTTTTACTGGATTAACCCATCCGGGAAAGTATTCGCTTGGATGTGTTGGCATGTATATTTGAGTAGGTACCGGGGCGGGTTCAGGCTTAATAGTAGCTAGGGCAAGTGTCGGCGCTTTGTCTGCTAATAAGATTTGTTTGGCCTGTTCAATAAATTTCAAGGTTTGTATTTTTACTATTTGATCAACACCACCATCATTCAATATATTCTCTCTTAATCCTTGTTCTTTTTGCAACAAGTCAGTATCTGTATAATTTGGCGTTAGCTGAAACATTTCTTCTAGCTCAACTTTTGTATAATTTTTCAGATTTAGATCAAAATTACTCATTGGTGGTAGTATATATATATTTTATAAAACAAAATTGCCCCAACTAACATATAATCGTACAGCTCATGAAAGTAATATATAAAAATTGAATTAAAAGCATACTATCATACTAAATAGTATCAATTATATGGAATTATCAGAAGAACAACAGCTCATATTTAATAAATATCTTAATGGGGATAATATATTTATTACTGGTCCGGGCGGGACAGGCAAATCGGCGCTGATACGTGAGATATATAAACATGCAACAGGCTACGGAAAGAAGATACAAGTATGCGCTCTAACGGGTTGTGCTGCGTTATTGCTTCAATGCAAGGCAAAAACAATACATTCGTGGGCAGGAATTGGTCAAGGCACAGGCCCGAACCACATGATAATTGAGAGGGTAACAAACAACAAATATAAACAGAAAATGTGGATAGGAGTGGATATTTTAATAGTAGACGAGGTCAGTATGATGTCTAAAAAGCTATTTGATATCTTGAACGATATTGGAAAGCGTGTGCGAAAGAACTCGGACAGGCCATTTGGTGGTATTCAGGTAATATTTTCGGGGGATTTTTATCAATTACCGCCAGTGGGAGATAAAGACGATCCCGAATCCAGCCAATTCTGTTTTGAGAGCGATGAATGGAATGCAGTATTTTCAAAAGAAAATCAGGTGCCATTGGTGAAAATTTTCCGCCAAGCCGATCCAGTTTACGCAAACATTCTGAATCAGTTGCGCGAAGGTAAGTTGAAACGTAGCTCATATGATATATTGCAAAGCCACATAGGCAAACGGATTACTAGCGACGGCGATATTCAACCCACCAAACTTTATCCGCGACGACACAGCGTAGAAACCATTAATAATGATGAAATGAAAAAAATTGAGACGGACGAAAAAAAATATCCAATGAAACGGCTCGTAGATTTGATTCCAACCAGGAAGACGTACAGCAAAGAGGAGGTCGATTATGAGTATAAATACTTGGAGTCGAGTATACAATGTGAGCAATATGTTCAATTAAAGATTGGAGCCCAAGTAATGTGTGTGGTGAACATGGAAACTTCCTCTGGATATGCATTATGCAATGGAAGTCAGGGGATAGTGGTTCGTTTCAACGAACAAGGGCTCCCAGTAGTCAAGTTTCGTGGTATTCCAATTCCGATACCAGTTGAATATCATAACTGGATAAGTGAGACGATACCAAGCATCGGTATTGCCCAAGTACCGCTCATCTTGGCGTGGGCGTTGACGATACACAAGGCGCAAGGAGCCACGCTAGATTTGGCGGAGATTGATGTCGGGAACAATGTATTTGAATGTGGGCAAACGTATGTAGCCTTGTCGCGAGTAAAGTCACTGGAGGGATTGTATTTAACTGCGTTCAATTATCAAAAAGTGTACACAAATAAAAAAGTGAAGGAGTATTACAAGGAAAATGTTTATTTTGAAAAGAAGGCGGTAGACCATGTGGGAGCGGGAATGTAGTTCATGTCATTTAGCGTCGTCTCTTGTTTTTGTTTGTCCTCTGCCGTCGTTTGTTTTTCCTTTTTCGCTGGGTCTTTTTTGTCCCCCTGGATTTTTTGTATCGTTTTCCTCCGCGTCGATTTTGCCACCGCATGAAAATACCCTGAACGGCTGCATTATTTAGATGCTGTCTTATTAGCGCAGCAAGTTGTCTTTGTTGGTCTAGTGTTAATGTTGTATCTAACCGATGAAAATTTTCATTCGGATTATTCGGATCAATGTATATATAATGTCTTGGACTCCCTGGGATTTCTTCTAAAAACGGAGGCATTATCAAACTACCTTCTTCTGTATCTCTTATATTAGATGAGTCGCGTCGGTCATAAAAATCGTTTATATCTTGCATTAACTGATTAAATCCTGGAACAACAAATTCCATTATATATTAGTATATTATTTTATTACAAAATATAATGACCCGTTAAATGACATATAATATATTATACCATATTAAATGTTAGGTGTTATATGATATTGTACTATGATATTTGAAACGACGCTTTCATATGAAAATATATTACTTATCATCGCAAATGTCATTAACCTAGTTTATAATATTCCGCAAATGGTGCGGACATATAAAACGAAATCGGCAAATGATTTCGATGTATGGTTTCTAGGATTGCGTATATTCTATAATTTTTTATGGATATTATACGGCGTAGAGGTTGACAGCATGTTGGTGTGTCTGAATAGTGTCGTAACCATTTTGGCGACGGCGTTTGTTAGTTATTACAAATATATTGGCTACACTAATATGAAAAATAAAATAGCTGCGACTATTGAACATAGCGCAGATGCTGTGGTTTAAAGAAAAAACAATAAAAACAAGGAGTTAGAAGGCGTTGGCTCCTTCATATCTTGTTGTGTTTTTATTGTTTTTTATGATTTTTTATAATATACATTGTATTTTTTTCTCTCCCTCTCTTATTCATATTCCACATAGATGCGCCCGTCATCCGCATAGCCAATGCTAACAAATGGATCTTCGTCATTAGCGGTAGGAAAGTCATCGTCGTCGCTATCATCAATGTCAACATCAACGGCCTCATCATAACTATGCGCTGACTTTGTGCGCGCCAGTGGTGGTGCAACTCTGGCGCGTTCGTTAACGAAATGATGTTCGATCTCCGCGCGGAAATCCGCTCCAGCATTTTCAAGATTCGTCACCATGGAGTATAGTGGAGTGCACGAGGTAATGTCGTCAGAGAATGAATCGTCGCATAGATCATGATTTTCGTCGTCATCTTGGCAAAATGCAATATCGCATGGGTGGAGAGCCGCAGCATACTCGGATGCATTGCATGGATGGATAGCCGCAGATTCGCAATACTCTTCGTCGTCGTCACAGCAGCTATCCTCATCAGCAATGTCCTCATTTAGCATAGAGGTTGTGAGCGGGCCATTGTCAAAGCCAGTGCCGGTAGACATTAACCACTCGGGGTCCTCCAAATATCTGATGTGAGACTTAAGGGACGCAATTTCTTCTTGCATTTGAGGAATGACGGCCAACTTTTCGGTCAATTCGGCAATCTTGATTTCAAAACTCGCCTGCAAAATGCGCATGTTTTCTGCGAGCTGATTGATGTTGAGATGAGTCTCTGCGACAGGCTTTTTGTTTTCGTATAAATCCCAATAATGTCCTTGGCTGTCCACAACAAGACGATGAGATTGGTTGAGCGCGTGTTTCAGGGCTATGGTAGATGTGATGTCATTTCTGTAAGCATTGAAATGAACAAACGCTTGACGGATACGCGTGTTGAATTCATGAGGGGCTAAGAAATCTACGCGGGTGACTTGGCCAATCGCAAGCTGTTCGAACATGAACGTAACCATTTCGCTAGTGTAGGCAACAGGAATGTGGGGAATGTAATAGCTTTGCATACTTGATACTGGATAAATTTGAACTTTAAATGTTGTAGTTGTTAAACTGATACATATAACTTGTTCACGTATTTTCATTTCAATTTTTTTTACGTAAAGAAAAATAAAATGATAATTATTATAGTCGCTTCCTGCGTCCTAAATAAGAAGAGGCAGTAGTTCCCACCATTCCGTATGCCGAGTGGGGCTTGTAAATAAAGTTTTTACTATAGGTATAACACAACGTATTGCTACAATTGTTGTATATTTTATTGTAAGGGAGCAACACCGTGTCAAACATGGTGATATAATTACTTGCTTTATGAACACGATTTGAAGATGCAGTTTGCGTAACAACAGGCATGTATACTATACTACTATATAAAAGTTTTTTATTTTTGTTGTGAGATTACATTCGATATAATCCATGTAATCTCAATTTCAAATTTTGTAACAGACGTCCCCTCTATTTATTTTGAACCTCCGCACGAACTGCAACCCGACTTTGCATATCGAACGCGATTAATCATTCCCATATTATTTAATCCGCCGGCTTCGTCTCCAGAGCGTGTTGTTGGAACACTACGTACATTTGGCGTCCGAACTATTCCCCATGGTTGCACGACAGGACCCGGGCTGTAGGAATGTCTTACAATTTGCATAGTCATTCTTGTAGGCATTTATATTACTACTAAATATTTTAAAATTATAAAAACTCGTTTTAGTTTTAAGTGGACCGCGCACGTAAAACTAAAATTATTTTTTCTGTGGGACACATTTTTGCACAATCAATAAATCAATTACAATATGGGTATAACATCTCCGCACGCAACCTTATACTTGCACTGCAACAGGAAAGTATCGCTTCGGCTATATCCATAATATTGATTTTGTTGTTGACACACAACCTCTGGACACAAACAAGGGGCTTCACGGGAAAAGCTCGCAGGGTCAAACATGGCATCATTTACTTTCTTTTCTACATTATCCACATAAGCAATTGATAGATTTCCGTTATCTGGCGAACAATTGCAACCTGCAACGATTCCTGTCTTAAATACCTTACCTCCGTATATTGGATACGCTGGGTCGAATGGAATAGGTAGCCCGAAATATGGCGGCACGGCTTGTTGGCGAAGTGGAGCCTTTCCTTTAATTCGGGCTAAATATCTCGCATAGGAATTGTGTTTAATATCTACGCCTGCTCCACCAGGGGATAATGCGCCCGGGCGCAAACGCGTGATGGTATGCTTTGTGCTATTGCCACCAGGATTTGTTCCTGTCGCGTTAGCCTTTTGTACATGTCGTTCTTTACGATCACTCATTTGATTCCAGTTCACACCATATGTTGGATTAGGTCGTTGATATACCGACAAAGCGCCTACATTCATAGTATAAATCGAGGACGGCACGCGCACAGTATTCTGAATAATTTTTTGCCGTTGGTATTGGTCAAACGGCGTGTTTCCATTTAAATTTTGGTCGCATCGCCCATTTCTGCAATTAAATACTCTTGTACAAGTAGCCATTTATATTACATTAATATTAAAATTGAATTGACAATCAATCCATGTGAATAATATTATATAACATACAACTTACAACTCACACATACATACACACATGAAATGGACTTGCAATCATTGTACGAAAGAGTATACAAAAAAATCGTCTCTGGATAGACATCAACTATTATGCGAGTTTTTACACAAGTCTACGAGAGAAAAACAAGTAGAAGTCGAAGAGACCAGCAGTATGCCTTCTTACACGGAATTAGTTTATATTGTGCAAGAGCTTGCACTCAAACATAGTAAATTAGAAAAGAAGTTGGTCGAGTTGGAAAACCATGCAACCCAATATAAAAAATGCAAGATTAATGTGGAAGATTGGCTTAATCAACACAAGAAACCGCCTTACACATACGCGGAGATATCGAGCCATTTGAATATTAAGTCAGACCACATAAAGATGCTTTTTGAAACAAAACTAATTCCTATTATTTGTAACATATTGGAGACAGACCTAATAAAATCGGCGTGTCCATTATATTGCGTGAAAAACACACTTTATTGTTATGTTGCTGATGCTACAGGCGAACCGACAAAATGGGTTGAGCTTGAAAAAAAAGTTTTGGTTCAAATGTTAAATAAATTGTATCACGTGTTCTTGAACCGATTGTGTGAATGGCGCACCGAAAATTTAGAACGGCTAAATGCGAATGATAAATTAAGTATTTCATATAATCAAGCCATGATTCGATTAATGGATGTGGATTTTAATCAAGATGTGAACTTGAATAAAATTAAAACGCATCTGTGCAATCATTTGAGATGCGATATAAAAAATGTTACTGAATATGAGTTTGAATAAATATTTGTGTGGTTGTTTGTGGCGTGTTTTTTTAACGACCGGTGGAACCAAATCCACCTTCTCCGCGTGCAGTCTCACCCAATTCTTCCAGCGTGTCAACCAACTCGACAATAATCGGCACCAACCCAGGTGCGCAAATTTGGACTAACTTGTCTTGTTTGAGAACAACATATTGGGAACTAGATGTCCTGCACTCAAATGCACCAATCAAATCTCCGCGATATCCGCTGTCGATAATGCCTACACTATTTGCGAGACGAAGTGGGGTGTTGGACAAGCTAGACCGCGGATACATGTAGAACCCAATCGGATAATGCTTGCCTGTCTCACAAACCATTTGCGCAGCGCATCTCACTTGGAAATTGATCTTGGTGACAATACCTTGCGCACAAGAATACGGCGTAGGTGTAGAAATGTCAAACCCAGCGTCGTAAAAGTGATTATTCAACATCTTATTATTGTGTACGATGGCATCCGTTTTATATAATAGTCTAAGGTCATTATCTTCAACAAATAACTTTAGAAGCATATACTTGTCAGTACGATTAAATAATGTGTTTGTATATGAGGTCATTCTATATAATATACGCGAGACGACTTTAAACGTTTTATGTAAATATTATTTCGGTTACACCTTTTTTCATAGAATAAAATAATTACGATGTTACTTTTTCTTCCTTTTCTTCCTTTTCTAATTCTAAATAATATTCTATGTCATCACCTGTCCAACCATTATCGCTATATTCTTTCCAAAGTTCTTCAAAACAACATTGACACCATAATTTGTCGTTTTCTTCCTCCTTTGTTAGAATATATATATTCTCTTTATTGCAATTTATTTCACCAGTACATTCCTCACATATTCCGATATCTAGATTATTGTCTTGAATAACTTCTTCGGTGCTCATCAATAATGTAATATAATTATTTATTTTTATATAATTTTCACTATATACAAATAGGCATTTGAAATGATAAAATGTGTAAAAAAACAAACGGCACAGGGGTGCTAATGTTTTTGTTTATTTTTATTTTGCGCAGGGTTTGTTTTGTTTTTGTTTTTATTTTTGCATATTTTTATTACGACGATTCCTTGGGGAACCATTCAAAATTGTCTCGTTGTACTGCGTCGTACTCGTCGTCGCTTGGAAAATCATATACGTGTGGGAATATATCTGACCCAAGTCTTATTAGCGGAGGCGGACCATCATCATTATCGTTATCAAATGCGGGCCTTGAATCATTACGAATGAGTGTAGGAGGTGGAATGAAACCACTACGCGTCAAGATAGAAGGCTGAATTAAATCGTGGGTATCCGCTGCTCCCGTATGACGAATGGAATCGCTACGCTCCAGAACTGGGCCGTACCCGGTATACATATAAATGCTTGGATCAAACAACTCAAAATTCGGATCTGGCTCCAACACCGCGTCGTAATCAAAATCGCTTGAGTCCAGCATTAAATCGGGGCAATCCGGTTCATTGCGCTCCAACATGACATGATGAACTGAATCACTGCGCATCAATACTGGAGCGCGACTATTATTACGACGCTCTAGCCTTGGAGGATGAATTGGTGCAGGAGAAGCCGGTGGCGTAGGTACACGATTCTCTATAACATTGTTTGCCTGCGCACTGGTATTTGTATTTTGCGGATTTACAAGAGGAGGTCCTTGTTCAATCATATTTTCGTTGGTAACGGGAGTATTGCTCATTTCAATTATACCTTTTATTTTACATAGATATTTTCTTTCAATTTTTTTTTAATATAAAAAATTGAAATATTTTTAATTGATAATTATATATCAAATATTATAACTTTAGCTATTACAATATGACTTCAATTAGATGCGATTTTTGCAATAGTTTGTCGCACAAGACTAGATACTGCAATAGCAACATGAATGGACGACGCAAATTGCTAGATGGTATGATTAATTGCATGGTGCGTCCTGAATGTCCCGATTTCAACTCATTTCATGTGAACGAACTGAGATATATTGCACACAATTATGCGCTTTACGAAAAAACCACGTGGCAACACGACCATATGGGAAACAAGTTCAACCGCAAGTATTCGCTACAACCAATTTCACTTACGTTGTCCAAGAACCGACTTGTGCGCGCATTGGTTGAGCGATGGACCGGATTCGCCCCAGTTCGCGAGTTGAAATCCTCGCCCCCCGAAATAAAAGATTGCCCAATTTGTTACGATAACATGTTTATGCATCATTGGTGTCAACGCACTTCATCTTGGATAGAAAACTGCGTGTATACTTATGGCGCAAAATATGAAAGTCCTGTATTGCTGAATACGTGCAAACACATGTTTTGTGGAAGATGTTGGGGAGGACATACCGACCAAAATAAAAAGTTTGATGCGTGGACCAGCAGACCCTATGTAGATTGCCCAATGTGTCGTGCAAGGGTGTATTGTCAATCGTAGTTGACCGAGAGGATACAAATAAAAATAGCAAGCGTGGTCTTTTTATTTTTATTTTATTTGCTGCGAAAAAAAACAGGGCGTCCCCTGTGATTGCTTTCCGTTTTCGATACGGATTGTCGTCTACCTTTTCTACGAAAGCAAAGGCCTACTATGAAAGATGCGCATTAATTTTTTATTAATACGTTAATCTCCCAATTTATACCATGTAGTGCAATTCTAAACTACAATTGTAGCATCATATTTCATTATTTACCCCTAGAGTTGGCAAGCAAGTGCCAACCCGAATATTATCAAGTCAAACATGCACTGGGGAGTGATCAGTTCCACAGCGTGTTCGTCGCCCTATTGCCCGAAGGTAATTGAGTTTTAACAAGATAATATCAGATAATAATAATTTCAACATTAGACAGAGGGAACGGGATATATATACAGGGATCCAGGATATATATACCAAAATCGTACGATTTAAGTATTATATCCATTTATACACGTTCGAAAGTGCTTTTCACGCTATCTGTCTCTAACTTTACCTAGTCTACCCAATGAGCGAGCCAAGTTAGTAGCCCGCCCAGAATAAATATGATGATATCAATTGATTTCATTTTTTTTATTTAACGTATATCCATAAAAATTTGAAAAAAAATTGAAATGAATTTACATGTATGAACCTATTGTATAAAGTAATAAAAGTTGTTATAACATTAAGAAATGCCAATTGAGAGAACTAGTACCAGTAAGAAGCTAATTGATTTGATAGCACTTGATCGTTTCGACAGCAGTGTGGAGCGAGGCGGTGTTGACGATGTGAAGTTGTATCGTGTGCCGCAACATAATCGTTTTCCGCAGTGGACCCAGGAAAAGGGAGAGAGCTTAGTTGATTCGGTCATGCGTAACTATCCTATCCACACGATAATGTTGTCGCGCTATCCAAGTCATTTTGATATCGAGGACGGACAAACAAGAATGTCAGTGCTTCAGAACTATTTAAAAGGTCAATTCACTTGGAATGAGATGCACTACAATGAATTGAGCGTGGCACAGCAAACCGCATTCAATACATACGAGACACGCGTGGAGATTTTGGAGAATATGGGAGAGACCCCAGAAGAGTTTGATAGCCAAATTCGCGACATTTTCGCAAGGTTGAATAGCGGAAAGCCCTTGACAAGCAACGATAAGTATCATCTCCATGTTAAAAGCTCACCAGTCCTTTGCACGATTATGCAGATAAAGGACTCTGCCGAGTTTAAAGCTAAATTTAGAAAGTATATTGGAGGAATTGACACAGGCAAGACCCGTAAACAGCTGAGTGATATGGTAGGTGCTGTTTTGCCATTGATGCTAACTAGTGAAATCCGAACAGATTGCATCAACACGTCATACGAGCGCAACAATTGCTATTTGAAGTCGCCTATCACCGAGATTGGCATTGAAAATGTAAAGGCATTCTTTCGTTTCTACTTTGCATTACTCGATGAAGGATTGCCAATTGACATGAAGAGATGCGACAAATTTGGGAAACTCAGTGGAATATTGGGTTTACTTGTGTACTCTTGGGTAACCGACAGAGAAAACACTACTAGCATTCATCGTCCAAGATGGCTGAGATATGTTACTGAAGGATTGAACAAGGACTACAACAAGATGGTGTTCCAATCCCTAGGCGCAGGAGATGCTAGAAATCTAGTTGCATCGAGTATTCGCAAGAGAGTTGAATGCATATTGGCGGAAAGAATAGTAGAGCTCAATGAAATGGCAGTTTTGAACGCCCAAAATGAAACCTCCTCAGAAACGGAGGAAGATGATGAAGATAACTAATGCCATTGCATATGTTCAGTTTTAGTTTTAGTTTTAGTTTTAGTTTTAGTTTTAGTTTAATTATTTAATCAAATAAAATGACACGTTATGTGTTTTTTTACATCATTGATCAACTAATGACAAAGAATTCAAGTTTATTTGCCAAACATTTTGAAAACATGCATGGTAGTCTGACTATCTAATTCAATATTCCTGCTATCGTTTATAAATTTTATCCGTTTTGATTTTGTTGCGGCGATTTGAGCCCGAAGTCGTTCTTGTTGCAAATAATTTAGATGCAATGCTTTACGTCGTTCGCGTTGTTGTTTTTGCAATTCTTCTTGTGTGGGTTGTGGGATGTGGGTTGTGGGCCATGTGGGCCCCGGTTTAGAACCGGCCAGATTGATCCCTTCGTATCTATTTATTTTATGCAGTTCTCCATCTTTTACATATAGATTCATCGACGCAAGAATATCGTCATAATCTATTTTTTTTGTTTTTATAGGCGTTTGAAATATCATTGGCTGAGGCGACGGACGACCTATTTGTTTGATGGGTATTACTAAATGCTTTAAATAAGGCGAAGAAGAATGACTATTATTATCTATTGGTTCCATAAAGTCAATATCAAAATCGTCAATATCATCTGCGTCCATATAATATTATATTTGATAATTATAATGGACACCAAAACTTATATAAAAACAATGGGGAGCGCCAAGGCATATATTCAACGTGGGATGCAACGTGATGCAAAGGAGGTCAATTGGGATGTAGATTACAATGGTGATAATGCTGACATTGATTTAGATATTGGAAGCAATGGTGAAACCACGCATTATAAGGCGGTTTTATCTAACGAAGATTTAGCGAATCTCTTGAATATTCCCTCTGTAAACGAGCCTTTGGAGAATCGGTTGCAAAATGATTTTTTAGTGGATAGAAGAGTCTACAAACTGGAGCCTGTTTCGTACCAAAGACCAAGGCCGATACGAGTCCTGCGGACACGGAGATACAAGCGACGACCGAAGACGACGTCAAGCAGTAAACGCAAGGCAACCAGCCGTCCTAAAACCATGCGAATTCGGTTAAACGGGCGTCGCACTTCTTCATCTTCACGAAAGAGGTCGTATTAAATTTTCCTATTGTGGTCCAATAAGAAAATTATTTATTTGTTGATTGGGCGATGCAATATTCTTGTTGTTTAAGTGTTAAATGTCCTACTATTTTTTAGAGAGAGATACTATATGAGCAGTTTTAGAAAATATGGTGGGATTAATCGTTCTGCTATAGGAAATATAGTGCATCATGAGTATGCAAATGAAACTAGGCTGACTATTTCTAATTCGGCTGGATTGGATAACTCAAAGATATTAAGTCAAAGTCATCTAGATATGAGTTGCAATTCCATATTAAATGTACAAAGTATCTATTTTTGTGATGGATCTGTTTTGCCGAATGGCGGTGGTGGGGGCGGAACTGGTTTTACTGGACCAACTGGTCCTAGTGGTGGTCCAACTGGTCCAACTGGTCCAACTGGCGCAAATGGACCTACTGGTCCAACTGGAGAGAGTGGTCCAACTGGCAACACAGGTCCAACCGGCAATACCGGACCAACTGGTAATACAGGACCAACCGGCAACACCGGTCCGACTGGTAATACGGGACCCACTGGTAATACGGGACCAACCGGCAACACTGGTCCCACTGGCAACACAGGACCAACTGGTCCGACTGGTAATACGGGACCCACGGGCAACACCGGTCCGACTGGTAACACCGGTCCAACTGGTGAAACCGGACCAACTGGCAATACCGGACCAACCGGTGTAACCGGCAACACTGGTCCAGGTGGCGGAATTGACGCAAGTGGAATCTATTACTCTGACTATCTCTATTGGAATACAGCTGGTAGTGGTACTTGGGCAGTGGGTAGCGCCCAAGTGCATCTTGGTCAAAATGCAGGTCAAGTTAATCAAAGACAAAATGCTGTCGCTATAGGTGCAAGTGCAGGACAAAATAATCAACAACTAATTGCCGTTGCTGTGGGTTATCAAGCGGGTAATACTACTCAAGGTGCATATGCAGTTGCGATGGGTAATGCTGCTGGTAATGCTGCTCAAGGTGCGAGTGCCGTTGCGGTGGGTGATGGTGCAGGCACAACAAGTCAAGGTACAAATGCGGTTGCCATAGGCAATAGTGCCGGTTATGGTGATCAAGGTACATATGCAATTGCGATGGGTTATCAAGCAGGTAGTAATACTCAAGGTGCAAATGCCGTTGCGATAGGTTATAATGCAGGTGTTACAGACCAAAGTGGAAATGCAGTTGCGGTAGGTTATGGCGCAGGTAATGATACTCAAGGTGCGAGTGCCGTTGCGCTAGGTTATAATGCAGGTCAAACTACACAAGCCGTTAATACTGTCGCGGT
>Ga0315284_10003461_pt1 | contig 22453 bp, 22 predicted proteins | sample YL17G09_16_MG_FD_203696 | JGI IMG/M metagenome (GOLD analysis project Ga0315284, IMG submission 203696) | Sediment microbial communities from Yellowstone Lake, YNP, Wyoming, USA - YL17G09_16 | ecosystem: Environmental > Aquatic > Freshwater > Lake > Sediment | place: USA: Wyoming | collected... | reverse complement strand
AGCTGGTGCCGGCGGGGGTGGTACCCACCCCCGACTATCAGGTGGTACCCATGGGGCGGCTATGGCCGGTACACTCTACCCCGGCGGCCGACATGGCTCGCGACGTGGGAAGGTGGCGGAGGTGAAACCTCTCACGCCGAACAGGCAGGCGGCAGCATGGCCTGCTGCACACCAGCGTTGGCCCTGGGGCTCCCAACGCGTGGACCGAGCCGGTTGGCGCCGACCCCGTGGGCTGCGCGTCAGCAGGCACGACATGGTCAACTGTCGAAAACTGAGGTTACGTCCCCCGGCCCACATCTGGCGTCTCCGGCTAGTCGCCGACGTTAGAGCGCTGCTGTGTTGCCTCGGACATCATCGACGCAGGAGAGTGCTAGCGATGGACTTTCGCTTAGTTAGCGCCCGATGGGACCATGAGCTAGGCCTATGCCTACGAGCAGACCGATCGAGCCTGCGCATTGTCTGTCCGTTCATCAAAGAGCGGGTCGTGGAACGCATCCTGAGGCAAGGCAGGCCCGGATGCCTGTGTCGGGCGCCCGTCGGACCGTTCGAGGCTCGTTCAGGGCCTGCCCTAGCTGGCCCCATAGTCGGTATTATGGAGCCAGAACGGTTGTTTGCCATGCGTGCTAGCCGACGCAGGCCAGGAGGGGCGCCCAATGGTACCGTCAGGACCCCTGACGTGGGTGGGTGACAGGGACTCGCAGGCAGGCCTGCGGGCTGTCAGCGATGTCCCATCGCCATCTGACGCCCACAGAGGGTCCCAGTCGTCTTCCCCGTTCTATGCTTACTTACTTGACGGGGAGGGGCCATTTCTGGTAGCGTGCCTAGCCGTAAGGGGTCTCCTGAGTTACGTTTCATTCCTCGCAGAGCAGTGCCCCCACCGCTAGGGATACTGTGTCATCGCGCGCCGGCCTGAGGTGACGGGAGCGCGTAGTGGCACCGCGAGGGATGCGTGGCAATGCTGGGGCACCTATCGGGAGTCGGGATTCCCGCGGGAACTCCCATCCCCACAGTTGAACTCGATCTGGAATCACTCCAGCCGAGTCCTCTTCAGCCGATGCGGAAAGCGGCGCAGACGCACATTGAGGCGCTTGCTGACTCTATCCGCCAGATCGGCCTGACTGAGTCCATCTGCGTCCGTCCCCTGCGCGAAGGCGCGTACCAGATCATCGCCGGCGAGTACCGCTGGCGCGCCGCGAAGCTCGCGGGGCTTGTCACGATCACCTCTCGAGTCCGCGAAGTGACGGAAGACCAGGCCTTCGTGCTCGTGGAGAACCTGCAGGGGGACGCGTTCACGGCTCTGCTGGCATCGCCCGCATATTGGGAGTGACCGGACATGTCGCACGTGACAGAGCAAAGCGATCCTCTGTCGTCGCTTCACACCTTCGCAGTCGACGGTCATGCCTATGCGGTAGACGGTGCGAGCGCCGCGGCCTTCGACCTCGACGAGCACGCACTCCGGGCTCTGAACACTATGACGCAAGTCAGAAGCCCCGATCCGACTCTCGGGAAGGACGCGGAGGCACAGAAGCCTGAATCTGCTGTAGCGCGGCGTGAGCTTGAACAGCTTCGCGGATACCTAGCGCGGAGTCTTGTGCAGGAGGATCAGGCAAGACGGCGCGCTTGCACCTCCGCGGACCCGTCTGGAAGCCTCGAAGTATGCCTTTGCGCCACCCTGCGCTGCAATCTCGCTTGCGAGTACTGCTTTGTCCGAGGGGACCACCAGGAGAGAGCAACGGCGCTTGGGGACATGACGCTCGGGACGGCACGGGCAGCCATCGACTTCGCCCTGGAGAAACTCCCGGCCCCTACCGGGGAGTTGGTCTTCTCCTTTGGCCATACCGGCGAACCCATGCTGGTCAGGGACACCTATATCGAAGCGCGCGAATACGCTCAGCGTCGGGCTGTGGAGATGGCGAGAAAGGTGTCATTCGGGATGGGGGGCACCAATCTCACTCTGACCGGGACAGAGGACTTCTGTCTACTGCCGTGGCCGGCTGTAAGTCTGGATGGCCCTCGCGAGGTCCATGATCGAGTCAGGCGTTCGCGGGATGGGAAACCCACCTACGACCTGGTTGCCTCCGCCCTCCGCGAGCTGCTTCTGGGTTATCCACAACAGGCGGCCGAGACCAACCTTCTGGCGGCGATCACTGCGGACTCCACCGACATCAGGGGGATCTTCCTCCATCTCGCGTCGTTCGGCGCGCCCTATGTGTCGCTCAACCCGGTGCGGCTACCACCCACCTCAAGGCTGGCCATCACCGAGACGTCCGCCTCGAGGCTGTTGGCAGGTTACGATGAGCTACTGAAGCACTTGCTGGCCTCCGAGGACCCCGATCTCCTGGGTCTGCTGATGCAGATGATTCACTATCAAGACTACTTCGGGCGCTTCGTGCTCCGTGTCGCGCTCGGTCAGCGGGGAGTCAGACGCTGCGGGGCGGGCGATACCATGTTTGCGGTACTCCCCAGTGGGGATGTCCACCCTTGCCCCGAGCTTGCCGCGACTCAGCGCCTCCGTATGGGGTCGATCTGGGAGGGCCTGGACTCCGCGGTGATGCGCCAGCTTCAGTCGCGCCGTGTCTGGGACAGCGCGGCCTGTGGTCGCTGCTGGGCCCGACTGCTCTGTGGTGGCGAGTGCCTTCACGCCAAGGCGATTGACGAGGCCTCCGGCGCGGCGCCTGGCACTACCGGGATCTGCATCCTCACACGTGGCCTGATCGAGCGGGCCATACACCTGGTCTCCCGCCTTAGAGCTGAGCGCGCGAGTGCCATGGCCACCGTGCTGGAGGCCCGCGCGCCGCGCCCAAGCCCTCCAGGTCAGGAGAGGCCTCGCATGGCGATCCCGCATGTCACCGGGTCTTCGCCCGAGGCATCTTGGACGCCCCGCAGGCTTGAGCGAGGGAACTGGCGTCCGGCATCTCCAAGGCTAGAGCCGGAGGAGTATGACCTCTATGCCCTCTACCGGGTTGAGCAGGCGGCCAGCATGCTCGACGTACTCCAGATCGCACTGCGCCTAAAGCTGTTTGATGTGCTGGACCAGGGAGCGGGCACAGTGGGGGAGATCGCCTCCAGTCTCGGGATTGCGGAGCGTCCTGCACGGGCCCTGATCGTCGCATGTGCGGCCCTCGGGCTGATCGGCAAACAAGCAGGGCGGTACTGCAACCTCCCGGAGGCGGCAGAGCGTCTGGTAAGCTCAGGGAGGCTGTACGCGGAGTATGCCCGGATCAGGGACGGCCGTGAGCAGATGAGCCCCAGGACGGTCGCACGGTTTCAGTCGGTACTGATCAACACGCCCTGCTCTCCAGCACCATGGCTGCCGATAGCCGACCGGCAAGGTGTACCTATTGCGGGAGGTGCAGGGGCCGCTCAGCACACCGCACACCAGACCGCCAGATTCCTGTCCAGAGAAGTGCATCAGGAGCGGAAGTACTGGGGAGAGAAGCTAGCGGAGATCGCCGCCCTTGGCGCTCACAGGCAGATCGTGGATCTGGGAGGCGCAACCGGCGGCCACTTGGAGGCGCTCCTCGAGCGCTTTGATCACCTGCAAGGCGTTCTCTTCGATCTGCCATATTCCCTGGAAGCGGCCCGGTCGCATCTGCGGTCGCGCCGCGTTGCCTCCCGGGTGCATTACCACGCGGGCGACTTCTTCTCGGACCCATTCCCCGAGCACAATGACGCTTTCCTTATGTGTCACGTTCTGCACGATTGGTCTGAAGGCAACTGCATCAAACTGCTCAGAAAGTGCTGGGAGGCGCTGCCCCCAGGCGGTATGGTCATGGGCGTGGAGTTCCCCCTCAACGACGAGGAGGCAGGTCCTACCGTTGCGGCCCTGGAGGGTCTCTACGTGCTCTACGGCTGCATGGAGGGTGAGCAGCGCACCGGCCCGCAGATCTGCGCGCTGCTCGCGGGGGCTGGCTTTGCTGTAGCAGAGCCGCACGCCATCGACACGGAGCAAACGCTCTTCACCGGGTCGAGGCCATGACCGGACGTGACGGCGCGAGCATGGCTGTCTCTGCCACGAAGTCCCCTTGCAGCCTCCCGGCCAGTGGCCTCCCGAATCGCCCCGTTATGGGACAACAGGATCTGGACACATGAACCTCGAGACCTTGGGGTGGCTCACCTGCCCCGATTGCAGTTCCATATTCAAGGTCGCTCACCAGTCGACCGGTTCTCCGGGGACCATCACCAACGGGGTGGCAAGCTGCGACTGCCGAAACTACCTCGTGATTGAGGGGATACTGGTCTTCAGCCGCCGTCCACCCCTCAGTCGTCTGACCGTAGACGGCCTGACCAAGATCGGCCTTCCGGAGGCGCTCTTCTTCCTGTCGGAGCCGCGCGACAAGCAGGAGGTCGCCCTATGTGAGGCCTGGTTGGGCAGTCTGGTCGAGAACCTCAACTCACGCAACTCGCTGCTCACTGCGAACCTGGCCCGGCTCGAGCGAGTGAGGAAGGCGACCTCTTTCTTCTGCGCAGTTGATGAGTGGGATATCGGAGAGCAAGGCAACTTCTTCAAGACGCGGTTTGCCGGCGCTACCTATATCACGGCGCTGCCATTGCTGTCCCTCATCGGAGAGTCCACCGGGCCAATCCTTGATCTCGGATGCGGGACCGGGCACCACTCGGCGATCATCTCTCGCCTACATCCTGGTAGGCGCTTGCTTTGTGTGGATCACTCCCTCACCTGCCTCTTTCTCCACAGACGGTTCTTCAGTCAGGACACCGACCTGATCTGGCTAGATGCGGAGGAACCACTCCCGTTTCCGGCCGGGAGCTTCGGGGCGGTCTTCGTCTCTGACATCCTGGACTGGGTGCCTGCGAAGGACGTGGTCATGTCAGAGATTAACCGGGTTTGCTCCGATGACTCCATGGTACTTCTATCCCACCTCCACAACCCGGACAGCAACGACCCCTGGAAAGGGAGTCCACTCCCCGCCAGTGAGTGGCTCCGACTCATGACCAAGCCCTACTCAAGCGCGCTGATCGACGAAGTGACATTTGACGAATTCGTTCGATTCGGGAGGCTTGATCTGTCCACACCCTGTTCAGAACAGGCGATCGCCCAGGCCGACGCTTACACCGTGGTGGCGGCGGATCATCCGGACATCTTCAGACTCCACGAGGATGTTGACCTGGGCCTGCACGTCACCTGGGGGCGCCTGAGCATCAATCCGGTATACCAGACAACTCAGGTGGCGAACAGGCTGTTGCTGAATAAGCACTGGCCTTCAGACGCGATGAGAGCAGAGAACGAGCTTGTGGATCGCCTGCTTCCAGATAGGCTGGAGCTGGAAGCAGGACTTGTAGAGAGCCTGACGGCAAAGGTCGTTCCAAGCGAGTGGCAGGCGAGAGTTGGTGAGTTGCTGAGGGAGTTCGTAGTAGTCCGCGTTCCGGAATGCCTGCGCTGATGCCGGGCCTCGGGGGGAGAAGAGGAACTCCGTTCGGTCGCCTGTCCGACACGCGACGGAGCAGGAGGAGCGATGGAGAGAGCGATGACGCGCAGTCTGGCTGAACGCCTGCTCACGAAGGTGCGGCGCAAGGCGCGCGCCGTCGTGCGACACCGCGCCTTCTTGCTCTCCCTGGCAGTTGTTCCTCAGATTCTCGCGCTGGCTGTGCTCGTCGGCATCTTCTGGTTCGTGCGGGTCCGAGAAGTCCTTGTCGTCCCAGTGCGTATAGCACGGGCGAACGGAGCCGAGGTCCTGCGGTGTAGTGTCCCCTCGCGCGATCTGGAGAAGATCCGTCTGGGCGCGAGTGCGGAAGTCGAGATCCTCGGCCCTGCAGACCAAGTGGAGGTAGCCGGGCGAGGGGTAGTTGTGGGCATGGCGCGAACTGGGCGCGATCCCTGCAGCCTCGATATCGGCGGTTCGGGCGTGATCGGGCTCGTGCGGAGAGTGAAAGTGAGCGGCTCTGCTCGAGGCCGCGTCGCTGTCCGCACCCGGCGCGCGCTGACAGTCATCATGGAGTCCCGCGGCGGCACTGCCGGGCAAACAGGTTGAGGGACAGATCGTGAACGAACTGCGCTCCCATCTGAGTCGGTACGCGCCCCTCCGGAGGTACTTCCTGCGCTACCTCGACCTGCAGTTGGCGATGCTAGTCTGCTCCCTGCTCTCCGGCTTCGGAGGGGTGCTGTCTCCCTACATCACCAAACTGACCTTCGACTACGCTTACGCCAACCGCGATCTTCACCTGCTCATTGCCCTGGCCGTAGCCGGCCTCCTCATGATGGTCTTCTCGACCGTCGGCGGCGCCGTTCAGCAGTATCTGCAACTGCATGCCTCCCAGCGGCTGACCTACGCCATGCGGGCCGACTTCCTCCGACATCTCTACCGCCTGCCGCTCTCCTATTTCCAGTCCCGCACCACGGGGGAGCACCTCTATCGGCTCGGGTCCGACATCCCTGGGGCTGCCGGGTTCATCGGCGGCTTCGTCGGCGCAGTCATCAACCCGTTCCTCTCCGCCCTCTACCCGCTGGCCGCGGTGCTCTGGATGGACTGGCGCTTCGCACTTGTGGCGATGACGGTGGTTCCGGTGTTCGTGCTCCAGTCCCGGTACTTCGGCCGGCGCCAGCGCGACTTGGCGCGGGAGACCGCCGCCGAGCAGCAGCGCATCGCAAGCGAGGCGACGAACCGTATCGCTCAGGTGAAGCTAGTGAAGGCTTTCGGCCGAGAGAGACGCGAGATCCGTGAGTACCTGAGCAACCAGATCAAGCTTATCCGCCTCTCTTTCCGGAGCTACTGGCTCAACCTGCAGAGCGGGACCACCTCCAATCTGGTCAACGCCGTGGTCCAAGGGGGCGTTGGCCTCTACCTAGGATGCCGCGTCATCCGCGGCGATATGACGGTCGGGACGCTGATCGCGCTCTCCATGTACTTCGTGCAGCTGATCGGCGCGGCCCGCGGGTTGGCAAATCTCTATCAAGGCATCCTCAGTCAACTGGTTCCTGTGGACCGGATGCTGGATGTGCTGGAGATGGAGGGCGAGGTGCAAGATCGCCCCGGCGCACGCCATCCCGGTTCGCTGGACGGAGTCATCGCGCTTCAGGAGATACAGTTTGGCTACCTCCCAGATAGGCCCGTGCTCAACGGCCTCTCCCTCACCATCCTCCCCGGAACGATGGTGGCGATCGTCGGCGCTAGTGGCGGTGGCAAGACTACCATCCTCAATCTGCTGCTGCGGCTTTACGAGCCTGACCGGGGGACGGTCTCCGTCGGAGGATGGGACGTGCGCGATCTGAAGCTTGCGCCCTTGCGGCAACAGATCGGCGTGGTGCTTCAGGAGACCCACCTCTTCAGCGACACCGTGCGTGCGAACATCATCTATGGCGATCCTGAGGCTACAGACGAGGAGGTCATTGCCTCGGCGAAGCTGGCCGACGCGCACGAGTTCATCACTGCGCTGCCCCTTGGCTATGATAGCGTCGTAGGAGAGGACGGCTGTCATCTCTCCATGGGCCAGCGGCAGCGAATCGGTATCGCCAGGGCGCTGATCAAGCGCCCGAGGCTGCTCCTTCTCGACGAGGCGACGGCCTCTCTTGGTTCCACTGCGGAGGTCAGGATCCTCGATGCCCTTCGGCCGAAGAACGGCGAACGCACCCTCATCGTCGTGACCCACCGACTGTCGGCCATCCGTGACGCCGATCGCATCTTTGTTCTTGATGACGGCCGGATAGCGGAGCAAGGCTCACATCATGAGTTACTGGCACTGGACGGACTCTACCGAAGGCTCTGGGATCAGCAGTTTGGCTCACAGGAAGTGGCTCCTTCCGTTGGCGATAGCTGACGGCCGTTGCAGGGAGCAGTTGCTCAGTGGAGTCTCTGCAGCCAGTAGAGAGCGGTTGAGGACGGGAACTCGAGGCACGGTGCGGCAGTCATCTGCTGCAAGCTGTCATACTGTGTTCCCGAGCATCTCTGGTGTGCCACGCAAGAGAGGAGGCAGACAGGAAGGATGAAGGCGAGCACTGAAGATCCAACTGGACTCAACTCAAAGGAGCGGCCGACTGTAGGACGAAGACCTCAGGAAGGACTCACGGGGGAGCGGTCGGCAGCAAGTGCAAGAGTGTTGCCCCTCACCGCAGGTGAGACAAGAATCGCGCGACTCGTTGCCAAAGGGAAGACAAGTAGAGAGATTGCGGATGAGCTATTCCTGTCCTGCTGCACGGTAAAGTCACATATGAGAAGCATCCTGGGCCGCCTGGGCCTAAGGAATCGCGTGGAATTGGCGATCTGGATGATCTCGCACTCCCAGCCACACTCCGAGGGATGCTTGCCGATGAGTGACGACGGAGAACTAACCGCGGACACGCGCTTCGCATCGCATGTGGCTTGCTGAACCAAGAAAGAGGAGCGAAAGGGACAAGCATTGCCCAAGATGAGGGCATTCCTGAGTCTAGCTGGAGACGTCCTTGCTGAGTCATGGGCTGAGTGCTGGCGCTGGCGCGCACGCACGTTGCTGGCGGTGAGTGGCGTGACGATAGGCGCCACTGCGCTCACGTTTATGGTGTCACTGCAGCAGGCACAACGCGCATACCTATCGGCAGCACGGGCACGCAGTTGGCTCGCCGTCGAAGTGCCCTCGCGCGAGACGGATCTCCTTCGACGTCCCGCGCGCCTTCGCCGGGACTCACTGGACCCCATCGACGCAGAGGCCATTCGCAAGGCATGTCCATTGGTGGATCGGCTTGTGGCCTTCGGATGGGGCGGTGGGGCGGCCGACTGCAAAGCTGGTCGTCGATCATGCAAAGCGTTCGTCTACTTCACCGACGCCACTCGGGCTGCGGACCTTCAAGTGCTGGACTGGGGGCGCTTAGAATGGGGGCGTATGTTTTCCCCCTCGGATATTACCCGTGGCAACCGAGTGATTCTTCTCAACCACGCCATGGGACGCGAACTCTTCGGCGACGCTCCGCTGAACGGCGCATCAGTGCGCGTCAAGGGGGTGAGGTTCCGGGTCATAGGAGTACAGCGGGAAGGCGCCTATGGCACGGAGGACGTGGGCAGTCATGCTTTGATTCCGTACAAGTGCGCGCAAGACCTTTCGGTATGGGATACTCGCTTCCGCTTTTTCGTGCTTCCGAGATCCGGGGCGGAGGCGAAGATGATCCGCTGCATTGACCAAGTGCTCTACAAGCGCATCGGCGACCCCGGAGAGAGTTTCGTCTCGGCCCAGGGAGGACTGGATGATGCAGAGCGTCGCATCATCGTCTTCTTGTCCCTAGTAGCGCTGCTCACGCTCATGTCATCCGGCATCGCGGTGTCGAATAAGGTCTACGTTGGCGTCCTCGAGCGTGTTGATCAGATCGCCCTTCGGCGCGCTCTGGGCGCTACCAAGCAACGCATCTATGGGACGATCACGCTGGAGAGCGTTCTGCTCTGCGGCCTGGGCAGTGCGCTCGGAGGAGGCGCGGGATGGCTGCTCGCCTCCGTCACTGTTGCAGCGGCCAACGCACGGGCCCACCAGGCAGATTCTGGACTCCCGCTGCTGCCCCTTGCAGTCGTGTTGGCGCTTACTGTATCTCTTGGCGTAGCCGCCGGTTTCCAGGCTGCCGCGGTCGCGGTGCAGGCTGACCCTGCGCAGGGACTCTCGCGGAAGGACGTGGTGTGAGATGAGTGGCCTTGGGGCGGAAGTATGGTGCAACATTACGCGACGTCCCCTCACCTATGCCTTGGCGGTGCTCGCCTTGGGGGTAGGCGTGGCTGGCTTCCTGTGCATCGGGGCTCTCGGGGATGCATGGCTCGACAACGTCCTGCAGATGCAGGCGTCGCCTCTCAAGAATCGTCCGGTGATCGAGTTGGCGGTCTCTGTGCAACCAACCAGTAGAGCTGCACTCGATGGAGTGACCGTGGCGGCAATTGTCAGCCGGACGACCGGGCGCGAGGCCGCCTTCTCCGAGCAGTATGCGATCGATGTCAAGGCCGGACGCCGCGCGCTGCTGGGGCTGCCCACAGCAGCCGTATCGGGCAATTGGTTCGGCAGAGGCTTTTTGGGCGACACAGCGGCGCGGAAGGGGCGACTTCTTCGCCCGGAAGACGACCGGGACAGCGCATCGGTCTGCGTGGTTTCGGCGCGCTTTGCCGAAGCAGTCTTTCCCGGGGGGGACCCCGTGGGGCAGACTATTCGACTCGCTGGCCGGCCATTTCGCGTTGTCGGAGTCAGCGCTCTGGACCAGCCACTGCCCCAGTTCTCTACGCTCCCTCTGACGATTCCCGCCTCGACGGCAAGAGACTGGTTCCGGCCGTGTCGCTCGGACCAGATGCAGGTCCTGGCCCAGTCAACGGAGTCACGGATCGCCTCCGATATCAAGCGAGCTAGTGCAGCGATGAGCAAGGCCATCGGTAGAGGCGCCCAGGTCAGCGCCTTCTCGCCATGGCTTATGTGGCAGGAGGCGCGCACAATGTCCTCTCGTGTGCGCATTCAGTACGGGTTGGTCGGCGGCCTTAACTTGGTCATCGGCTTGGCAAGCCTGGTGAGCATGTTACTGGCCAACCTGCACAACCGAATCCGTGAGATCGGCATCCACCGCGCACTGGGCGCCACGAGCTATCGGCAGGTGAGCGTAGTATTTCTAGAGGCTACGAGCGTTGGACTGCTGGGTGGCTGCTTCGGCGCGGTGTTCGGTGTGGCGATCCTGCGCCTTGTTGCACCTGTGGTTGGCATCTGGCTCTCAGTTGGGCCGTTATGGGTGATGGCCTGCCCGATCATCAGCACTATTGCCGCCGCGTGCGCCAGCGCCATCCCAGCGTGGGCAGCGCTGAAGTTGTCCCCCGCTGAGGCGCTAGGCGCGACGTAGCCTGGCGACGCGGTCTGGTTCGAGTCCCGGGCAGGCCGGCCGTCCGATGGTTTGGATTCCGGATCTGGCGTCCTTTCGAGTGACCCTCCTCTGGGCACACCAGCGGTCCGCAGAATCATCCTTTGGGATGAAGGAACCGCTTCTGGCTATGCCCCAATTAAGCCTAGCGTAACGGGGCTGGCGCGGCGCCTGTGCGCGTCGGAACTAGTAGCGGAGTGCTGGCGCTGGCCAGGGCAGAGGCCGAGCACTCATGAGAGCGAGAGAGCTGATGGCGTCGGCCTGCCCTGGCTCCCCATGTCGGAGAACGAGAGGAGGTGAAGAGTAACCGTGAACCATATCCGACTTCTCAACCCAATCGGACTGGCAGAGGCGGCTGAGCGTCTCTATGGGATGAAGGGGTGCACAGGCGGGTCAACTGACATGTGCACCATCTCAGACACAAACCACTGTAGCGGCCCGGCGTTGACCTACGACTACTGCGCCGTGGACAGCGGGCCGGGCAGCTGCACAGGCAACGATATCTGTGGTTGCTGGCAGGAAGGCCATCTCGGGACCGACAACAACTCCTATTGTTGTTGGTTCTGGGACCAGCTGTCCCCTGGTGACGAATGCGTTCCCAACGACATTTGCTAGGTCGCTGAAACAGGGCACATCGGACACCCTGGCTGTCCGATGTGCTGAACGGTCGGGTTGTTGCGCAGCAGCAGACGAAAGTGAGACGATGATGCCACAGATCAAGAAGCTCGAGAAGAGAGCCGCTCCATCGAGATACTTGTGTTTGCCATATTGGCGGATAATCGGGGACTCTGACGGACCTCTCGCCTTTCATCCGCCGTCTCTAAGGATCATCGAACTCGATGAAGTGAGTGCGGACGTGATGCGTGCGGCCCTCAAGACATGGGGGCCGGCCGACCATGCTGCTCTTGCTCGTCGTTTCGACGCGCAGGTGGTCGATGAGGCGCTGCGGGACATGCTGGAGGCCGGCATTCTCTCTCCCCTCAGCGACAAGAAGATGAGCAATCCCAGCAGGGCCTCGCTGACAGGGGGCAAGACAAGAGACTCGTTGTCTCCCTGCAAACCGAGCCTGAAACTCCCGCCTCTGCGGTTGCTGACACTGCACGTCTGTCACGACTGCAACCTGAGGTGCAGGTACTGCTATGGCGAAGACGGACGGTTCTGGTCTCAGCCCGAATACATGCGCGGGGAAGTCGCGAAGCGCGCCATCGACCTGCTGCTTGAAAGCGCGCCTCAGGGGTCTCAGAACCTGAACCTGGTATTCATGGGAGGGGAGCCGCTGCTCGCCTTTGATCTGGTCCGGGAGTGTGTCGAGTATGCAGAGAGTCGGGCAGACGAGTTAGGACACAAGGTCGGCTTCTCGATGACCTCCAATGGTACGCAGTTCAGCCCGGAGCGAATCAAATGGCTTAATAGCCACAGCGTGAGTGTGATGGTGAGCATGGATGGTCCCCCGGAGACGCAAGACGCTCTCCGCTGCGCTCCCCTGGGGCAATCCTCGACCGAACTACTGCGTCCTGGGCTGGACCACTACCTTGCCTCCAGAAAGGGGCGTGTGACTGTGCGCGCTACCATCTGCGCTGGCCATGTCCCACTGGTGGATCTCACTCGGTATTTCCGCGACGTCGGTTTTGGTAATGTCGTGTTGTCGCCGGTAACGGGTACCCGCGAGCAATTGGGCGAGTTATCCATGAGTCAAAGAGATCTCGCCCGGTACATTGAAGAAACCAAGAGACTCTGGCGCGATATCGCGAGGCGCCTCCTCGCGGGCGAAACACAGTCGGAAGTCGCCTCGTTCATCCAAAGAATGGATACTCTCGAGTCGCGCACTCCCGTTCCGCGTCCGCGTCGGCCCTGTGGCGCGGGCTACTCCTCTCTGGCGGTAGCGCCGGCAGGAGAAGTCTACCTATGCCATCGCTTCGTGGGGGAGGCCCAGTTCGCTTGCGGCAATGTGTATGACGGAATCGATGAGCAAGCGCGATTTCGGCTCTTCTCTCAGTGCAACCCCTCCAATAAATCTGCCCGCTGCCGTGGTTGCACCGCGTGCGGTCTGTGCGGAGGGGGCTGCTATCACGCTAATTGGACTGCGACGGGCGATCCCGGCCAACGCGACCTCCACCACTGCCGCTTGACGCGAAGTCTTGCCATCGAGTCTGTGCGTCTCTACCGGCGCATCCACAATGCCCCCCTCCTCCACAAGATGCGGGAGGAGTACCAGAAGCGCTTGGCGGAGCTCAACTCCCGATGTGGTACACCTCCCTCCGTACCGTAGTCTTGCTGCTCCTATTCACGATAGGTGCTGGTGGCGCACCTATGGCGGCGCGGTACTGTCGGGCTGCGTTGTGCCACGGAATAGAGGTGCGGCGACTTCTGCCTTGGCTGGGTGCCGCAGCCGCGCTTGCCTTAAGCCACGCAACAGGGTCTCTTGCCAAAGTAGGTCTGCCGGGCACCATGCCCATGGTACTCTGCGTGGTTGCGGGTGCCGTTTATGCCTGGCTGTCTGCTGTAGTTGCCTTACAAGTTACCTTGAGACAGACCGCTACTCGCCCCCCCTCGTGGCTACCCGGGAGACACCTGCGCGCAGGCTCGCGAGGCGGATGGCAGATGGTGTACGGACTTGTCTTCAGTGTCTGTGTCGAAGAAATGCTGTGGCGCGGTGGGCTTCAGGCTCTCCTGCCGCCCGGTTGGCTGTCTGCCGTGGCAGTCGCGGCGCTGTTCTCAGTGTGGCATCGCTGCACTCGTTCGCGAATGGAATCCTGGATTCATATCCACCTGTTTCTTCTGGGCGTCCTGCTCGGCGGGGCCATGTACTTGTGGCAGAACTTGCTCTACCCCGCTGCTCTGCACCTGACACATAATGCCATCCTTGACTACCGAGCCTTTTCGCTGCAACGTTCGGCGCGGCGCGCCATCCGCCGGGCCGCGAGGCGGCCCGGAGAGGTCCTCGCTTCCGACACTCAGAGCGAGGTGAGTCGCGGGGCATCATGAGGACCGGAATTGGATGGGTGCAGACCGCGAAGGGGAGGCGGCTCCGGCGTTCGGCCGCGAAGCTTGGCCGTGAGGCTGGCTTGCCGCTCCCGGCCCGGGTGCCCGCGCTTGCCGTCCTCCTGCAAGTCGGAGCTCCTCAAAGCCAACGTCGAAGAGCGCAGGGCGTGTCCCAATCTCGGGCTTCGCAAGCGGCCTCGAGTCAGCCAGCTTCGACAGGTGTCGTCTGCCAGTCAGCTACTCAGGCGTTGGCGATGTGCTCCGCAGGACTTTGCTGGGCAGATGGATCGTTTGCCCACAACCTCTGCGCGGAGGACGAGGCCTCAGCAAAGTGGCGGTGGTGGTGGTTACGCCGTGCCGAGCAGTTTCACCGCGGACGCTGCACAGTGCCCAAGAGGCCGCCCATCTGCACGTCAGCAGCGCAGCAAGGCTATGCGAGGAGCGCTTCCCGCACTCGCCTCGTCATGCGGCCCCGAGCCAAGAAGCGCCCCGACAGCGTGCAGGGCGCCACAGGTGCAGGTAGGATGAGGCGCTGGCTGGGGAAGGTAGTGGGCCATTTCCCGGGAGATCTCGCTGGCATTCCAGCTGTTCCTGCGACGACGTGAGGAGCGGAGAGACAGGCCGTGGCAAGCCTTTGTATCATCGTGACGATGCGGTGCACTGCCAGTTGTGCACACTGTGCCTCTGAGTCCGGCCCAGATCGGCAAGAGGAGACAGAGGAAGCCGCGGCGATGCGTGCCATTGAAGCGGCGGCTCGCGCTGGATATACCGACGTGTCATTCAATGGTGGCGAGCCCACGCTCCGGCTGGCAGTCCTGAAGCGGCTGGTGACCCATGCTACGAGGCTGGGCCTGCAAACCGGCATGATCAGCAACGGGCACTGGGCGACGACGGAAGACCAGGCAGTGGATCTGCTTGGTGCGCTGAAGACACTTGGGCTGGGCCGGCTTTGCCTGAGTACGGACGTGTGGCACGCATCGCACGTCCCGCTAGACAACGTGATACGCGCGGCTCGGGTGGCAAGAGCGATTCAGTTGAGCTGTCACCTTTCCGTCTGTGTGGACGTGACACGGCCGTCACGCCCGAGCTGCGACCTCCTGGATCGGCTGGCGCGTGACGCGCCGGTGCCGATTCGAACGGTCCCCGTGGCGCCTGTTGGTCGAGCTGTGTCTCTTCTCTCGAGAGCGGTCTATCGTCGCGTTGTGGCTGGTGCGCAATGCGTTGCAGGACGTGAGGTTTTCCTCTTCCCCACTGGTGGGTTGTTTGCGTGCTGTTTTTCCGGCTTCTGGTCACGGTCTGGCGCGGGCGCACTCCTGCTGGGTAACGCAAGAGACGAGGATGAGAATCATCTGGCGAGTGCGCTGCGGCGTGGCGCGCTCTCGAGATCTCTTCGTAGAGAAGGCGGGCCACCCGCCGTCCTAGCTGCTTTGGGTGAGAGACGAGATCTGATCGATGCTTCAGTGCGTGCGGCTAACGCGGGCTGTCGGCGCTGGGACTGCTGGGATTGCATGGAGTTGATCGGCAAGATAGAAGCGCTTCGGGGCCGGTCGGCCCCGCCTCTGCCGCAGCCCCACCTCACCCAACGCCTGGCTCAATCTCCTCACACCCGCTAACCCGTAGCAGTTCAGCGTATGCATAACCACCTCCCGCGTTCCCACGAGGGAGGGGTGATAACCAACCTGTGCTCGCCCATGTTACGAAGCTCTGGACTTGCCCCGACTTCGCGTGTAATATGACGGAAGATATGAAGTTCCTTCAACGCTGGGCACTAGTGGCCGTTCTCCTCGGAGCGGTGTCGCCGCGAATCGCCAACGCATACTTGGCGCCCGCGTGCCGTGGAACCATTGTGCTTTCCTTGCCAGAGGCGGTCGCCACCGCGCTCGCCCGGGACGCGTTGGTGGCGGATGCCCGGCAGCTCCTGGAGGACGCGCGGGCCGCGCTGACGCAGGCGCACACACACACCCCACGGCTGTCTCTGGGGGCAAACTCGTCAGCCTCGAGTTCGGCCGGGCTGGACCCGCAGTCGGAGGTGACAGGTACGGACTACTCCTCGCAGTGGTACTCGTCTGATCTCTCGGTGCCGCTGACAGGGGGGATGAGCCTGGGTCTCTTCACCTCCGCCTCCACCAGTACCACCAACTCCCAGCTTCGCTCCGGTGGCGGGGAGGAATATACCTACGCCGGCGCGGTCGTAGGCGCCAGCATCTCGCGCCCACTGAGCATCTTCCGCGACGAAGGGGTACTGACTGAAGGGGACCGATGGAGCGCAGAACTCGGGGTGCGCAGCGCAGAACTAGCCCTCGCTCAGGCCCGCCGTCAGGTGACGTCAGACACGCTCGACTACTTCTTCGCCGCGCTGCAAGCGCAGTGGCAGGAGGAGTTGGCCAAGGCGTCGGTAAGCGAGACCGAAGAGTTGCTGCGCATCGCCCAGGAGAAGCTCAGACTCGGCAAGCTGGCCGAGATCGAGGTGATGGAGGCCCAGGTCAGCGCCAACTCTGCCCAGGTTGCTCTGTGCACGGCCCGGGCTTCGGCGGCCACCGCCACGGATTCCCTCCGCAACTTCCTCGGGCTACCTCTCGATCAGCCAGTGCAACTCGTCTACGACGAGCCGGTTCTCTCCGACTCGCTGGCGGACGAACCGGCTCTGGTTGCTCAGGCGTTAGAGAGGCGCTCCGATCTCCAGCAGTTCGCGCTAGCTCTCAGACAGGTGGAGTTGTCGGTGCGACAGGTCGAGGCCCTAAGCCGCCCCGGGGTGATGCTCGCGGGCAGCTACAGCAAGTCGGGTGGCGCAGAGACGATCTCCGAGAGCTTCCGCAACCTGCTGAACCCGAGTTGGGGGATCGGTGTGTCCACCACGCTGAGCCTGACCCGGGGCGGGGGCCGAGCGGCCATCGCACAGGCACGGGGGCGGCTGCGGCTGGCCCAACTGAATCAGAGAATACGCCAGGACGAAGTACGCCTGGAGGTGCGGCGCTTGTTGCGGGAGGTGCAAGTCGCCGCCGACAATACCGCGGTGCTTGACGCTACGGTGAAGCTGGCGGAGGAGAACCTGCACATCCGTCAAACCCAGCTGGAGCATGGGCTGATCAGGCCGATAGATGTGATGCAGACTGAGCGGCAGCTAAGAGATACCCAAAGCCAGCGCCTGAATGCACTCATTGACCATCAACTTGCCCGCGCGAGGTTGGGCCTCGCGGTGGGCGAGATGCCGTTCGCGGAGGGGAGTCAACCATGAAGGGTGCATGGATACGCGTTCTTGGCTTACTGCTCTTTGTCGGCCTGCTTGCGGCGGGCGGCGGGTGGTGGATGATGCGCGGGCAGGGCGGGGCCGGCGCGGTGTTACCGACGACGAACGCTGACCCGACCGGCGAAGCGCCGTCCGCGTCCGACACTGAACCGCTGCCGCCGACAGACCGCGACACCCTCACTCTCCCCGGCATGATCGAGCCTTATGAGAGCGTTCCGGTGTCGGCGAAACTGACCGCGGCGATCGCCTCCATGCACGTGCGGGACGGGAGCATGGTAAGCAATGGGCAGCTGCTGTGCGCGCTGGAGAGCGACGAACTCACCCGACAGATAGACTCGGCCCGCCTCGCGCTGATCCAGGCGCAGGAGACGCTACGCCGAGCGCGGGAGAACCGTGGCAATGATGCTCAGCGAAAGGGCATTGCGCTCTCCAATGCCGAGCGCGAGTTGGCGAGCTATCAGACCGACAGCACTCTTCAGCTTCAGCAGGCGGAGGCGGCGCTGCAGCGCTCCGAGCGGGAGCTGGCCGACCGCGAGGCCCTGTATCAGGCGAAGGCGATGTCGGGCGACCAAGTGCGCGCCCAGCGCGAGACCGTGGACGACGCCAAGCGTAGCCTGGAGCAGAGACGGGTGGCGGCGGAGGCTGGGCTGGAGGCACGGCGCAAGGCGCTGGAGCAGGCACGCTTGGAGACGCGCACGGAGGCCGTCTCAGAGGAGGACATTGGCGCCTATGAACTGGCACTGGCCAATGCCCGGGCGGAACTGGGGGAACGACAGAAGCGGCTCACCGACCTGCGGGTGACTGCACCGGTAGGCGGGACCGTGCGGTTTATCGCCCGCACTCGCACCTCCTCCATGATGGCGACGGGCCAGAGCGCGGAGGTGCTGGGGCCGGGCGTGCGGGTGTACGAGGGCGACCCTTTCCTGGAGATCGCCACCACCGAGCAGGCCTGCGTGCGCGTGGATGTGGATGAGACCGATATCGGCCGTCTGCGCGCCGGAATGAAGGCGAGAATCACCGGCGACGCCTTCGCTGGCCGGGAGCTGGAGGGCGAGATCAGCGAGATCCAGATCACGGGCAAGAGTGCGGGACAGGGAGTGACGCTCTTCCCCATCACAGTGCGCATCACCTCGCCACTGAAAGAGGTGCGCATGGGTATGACCGCGGATGTGACGATCAGGCTGACGAACGATGACAGCCCAGACACTGGAGGCACTAGGCAATGACGGTGATCGACTCGTCAGCAAGGCCGCTGATCCAACTCAAGGACGTCAAGAAGACGTATCTCATGGGCAAGATGCCGGTCAATGCCCTTCGGGGTCTGGACCTCGACGTCTGGGACGGAGAGATGGCCGCCATCATGGGCCCCTCGGGCTCGGGCAAGACCACGTTGCTCAACCTGCTGGGCCTGCTCGATACCCCCTCCTCCGGCTCCTACAGGTTGGCCGGAGATGAGGTCGCGAAGCTTGGCGACAGGCGGCGCAGCCAGCTCCGCAACAAGCGCTTCGGATTCGTCTTCCAGGTGTACAACCTCCTGCCCCGACTGACTGCGGTCGAGAACGTCATGATCCCGCTGGTCTATGGCGGGATGCAACGGCGGGAGCGAAGGCCGCGGGCGGAGGGCGCCTTGGAAGCAGTGGGCCTGAAGGACCGCATGCGCCATCACCCGAGCGAACTGTCCGGCGGCGAGCAGCAGCGGGTGGCCATCGCTCGCGCGTTGGTAAATGAGCCCTCTGTTATTCTTGCTGATGAGCCCACGGGGAACCTTGACTCCAAGTCCGGCGCCGCGGTCATGGAGCTGATACACCAGCTTCACTATGATCGCAGAGTCACCGTTGTCCTCATCACCCACGACCCCGGCATCGCAGCACGGGCCGAGCGGACAGTGCATCTCAAAGATGGTCAGGTGGCGGACGGCGAGGGCACGCCGGAGGTAGAGGCCCAGGCCTGACCGTCCGGAGGAGTAGAGTGGGAAGGGCGCTTTCCGCGCGGCGGGGCCCGCGGTGTCCAATAACTCATCGGTACTGCTCGAAGGGGATACAGGCCCGTTCGGCGAAGGGGGATGGACTAGGGGGACGCTATCCGGCCTCGTCGCCAGGGCTGCACGCGACGATAGGAGTCTCTGATCGCGCGACAGAGGATATCGGTGGCGATGCGTGCACCGGCGTTCACGTCGGCCAACCGCCCCCAGTGCTAACTACGCGGCCTTGCGATAGTGCGAGTTCAGCAGTCCCCCCAGGAACCGCTCGCATTTCACCGTGGGTTCGCCCTCCGGCAGGTCGCGGGTCGGGTCCGGTTCTCCGGTAGCCTGGCGCACCGGTATCTGATTGCCGATCTCCAGCCGCAGATACTCGTTCTGGAGCGTGAGTTCCCGGCAGGGCGGTCGAGTCGGGGGGAGGGATGTTCGAGGAGGGGAGGACGGCCCGAAAGGCACGTGGGAACCACCAGCGGAGCAGGGGGTTCCTCCGAGAAGGGCGCTAGCAGGCAATGGTCAGTTCTGGTCGCAGGTTCGGTTCGAGGTCGCAGATAATGGCTCGTTTGCTCACCCTAACCCCGATACCAACCTGCGACCTACCGGCATTTCCGGGTCGGTGGGGTGACCTGCCCCCACAAATGATACCACCTGTCATGTTAGTCCCACGGTCGTTCCGGGTCAGCCTCGCCGCTGCTCCCGCACCCATTGAGCCACCATCGGGACCTGGAACCGCCAGGTGCTGGCCTCATCGTGGTCGACGATGCCGCGACTGGTGAGCCCGCCGAGGGTAGTCTCGGTGTGCTCTGTCGCCTGGGGGGTGGTGGCGCAGAGTTCGCCGACCGTACGCCCTTCGGGCGACGCCGCGATCACCTTCAGAAGGCTCCGCTGGTGGTCGTCGAGGTGCCGCCACATCTCGGCGAAGTAGAGGTGTGCGCTCTCCAAGGTGCGCTCGGTTGCCACGCCGACATCGGAGGCGGTCGCCTCCCGCCTCCCTTCTACGTTGAGATGGTTGGTGAGCTCGTAGCACAGCGCCTGGATGAGATACGGCTGACACCGCGTGCGTTCGATGATCTTCTCTATCGCTCCCGAGTCGTACGAGATGCCAAAGTCGGGGACGGGACGCGTGATCAGCTGGGTGGCCTCCTCCTCCCGTAGATAGTCGACGCGAATCAGCTTCGTGCTGATCAGGATGTCAGACCAATCCAGTTCCATCTCATCGGGGCGATGGGAGCCGGCGAAAAGGAGCACAATGCGCGGGTGGTGTTGGATAATGTGACGGATCTGGTCCAGTAGCTCTCGGGGCAGCCGCCCCTCGAGAACGGAGGTCTCAAGGCGTTCGAACTCGTCCAGGCACAGCAGGAGATAGCGTTCGGGACCGATGTGCTCCTCGACCTTCTGCATCCAGGAGGCGAAGCGCGAGAAGGGGTCTTCGGAGAGACTGACGCTCTCCAGGGACGGAACGGAGGTACCGCGGCGATGCAGCGCGGCGACCGACGATGCAGAAATGCTGCGAAGGAAAGCGACGAGGCTCTCGCGCACCTGCATCGCCTGGAGGTCAAGAAACGCGGGCACGAACTCGCTGCCGAGCAGACGCGGCAGTTGGAGGAGGACCGAAGTCTTGCCCATTCGCCGCGGGCCCCACAGCACGAGGGTCGGCTTCGCAGTGCCGCCGAGGAGGCTGATCTCGATCTGTCGTACCACGTCACGGCGTCCGACGAAAAGATTGGTGTCTGTCTCCTCGATGGGCTGACCGAACACGAAGGGGTTATGGACGAATCCGGCGGCCTGCTCCGCGCGGCCTATCTTCTCCAGCTCGGCAGCGGCGACGTCCCGCCACGCGCGGGTCGCGCTCAGTAGCATCCTGGGGAGAGGGCCGTTGGCGACGGCCAGTCGGCGGGCCAGGTCGTCCGCCCCTTCCGTGAGGCGCTGGAGGGCGCGCCGCCGGTTATGCGGAAGGGTGGCGCTCAGATGCTGCTCGGCGAGGCGGGTGAGGGTCGATAGCTCGGGGAGAGTGGCCTGAAGCATCGGGGGCAGTTGCACATCCTCCGCGGCCGGTCTCTCTACTTCCGCCCCCGCGGCAGCGATCTTTTGAATAGTATCAAGCCGCGCGAGGCGCCCGGCGATGATGTGTATGAGGGCGGAGCGAGCGGCAGCGGCCTGGGTGGGCCGCTCCGCAATGATGAACAGGCATTCATCGATGCCGGTCGGGTAGTCGTGCTCCCCCAGCAGACAAAGGAACGCCCTGAGTCCGGGCAGGGGCGGCCAGATCGGCTCACGCCAGTGGATGGGAGAGGCGCGCAGGTAGCTGCGCGCGTGGGCTGGCCGGTGTAGCGCGCGTAGGAACTGAAGGAACGTGACTTCCATGTCGAGCGCGTACCACTCGAGCCGGTAATAGCCGGCGGAGAAAGCCGTCATCCAGGCGATGGAGAAGGCCAAGGGAGCTGGCCTACCGACGACGGCTCCCAGGGCAAGGCCGAAGGCGATCCCCCAGGTCACAGTGACCCGCGACGTGCTGCCCGTGACTCCTAGGCCAACGCCGATGGCGAGGCCCAGCGGTATGGTGGTGGCAAGGACGCTCAGGACAGGGCCGGGCGGATGGACGAAGAGCGGGAGGACAACCGAACCGACCAGCCAGCTTGCGGGGCCCCAGATCATCCCGACCGCGACGCCCATGGCGACGTTCCAGAGGGCCCCGACGGCGAGCCCGACGGCAACACCTATCGCGGTCTGAAGCAACCAGGATCCGGGAGCGTGCCAATGCAGTATCGGGCCGATGACCTCCAGGATGACGGCGAGCGAACCAACGGTGGCAGCGGCCGCGGCCAGCATCACCGGGGCGATCCGCGCCATGAAGATCAGGCGCCGCCGGAACCCCATCCGCCGAGCTTCGTCTGCGAAAGACGTCGGCTGGCAGATCACGCGGTATAGATCGACCAAGAGACGGTAGCCACTCACCCGGAGAACTCCCTCTTTTCCGATCCCGACCTGGGCTGGCCGAGGCATCCTGCGTGGACGTTCCGGCGGCTGCATCACGCGACGATGCCGATCACCTGGGCGGTCCGCCGTGTGCTGTCCATCTGTGGCACCTGTCCCTGCGAATCGCCCCCTCCGGGTGCCGCAGAACTTGTTTGAGATGCCTTCGCCGGGAGAAAGGCTTCCTCCTTGTCAAACGCGCCGCGCAGCCCGTAGGAGGCATGGTTCCGTCGGAGAACAGCGCCGCTGCCGCCGCGCTCGTCCCGCAGCCTAGTCGTCCTGGGAGGGAACTCGAAACTCAAGGGCGGCAAAAGGCCGCCGGGGCTACCACTTTCGCTGCGTTCGCTTTGCCTTAGCCCATGACCGGCTACCCCACGGATGGTTCGCGCCCGTGAACACCGAACCCATCCGTAGCTGGGGAATTCCGATCATGCCCGGGCACGGGTAGATGCTGCTGCAAGCCTTGGCCGCAAGGCAA
>Ga0315284_10003460_pt1 | contig 22456 bp, 18 predicted proteins | sample YL17G09_16_MG_FD_203696 | JGI IMG/M metagenome (GOLD analysis project Ga0315284, IMG submission 203696) | Sediment microbial communities from Yellowstone Lake, YNP, Wyoming, USA - YL17G09_16 | ecosystem: Environmental > Aquatic > Freshwater > Lake > Sediment | place: USA: Wyoming | collected... | reverse complement strand
GAAATTTGTCCTGGTCTGTCAGCGTGACCCCCGGGAGATTCACAATCCTTATATTGAGCCCAAAGAGCCCAGGGGCTATGCCCTTGCCCCAGACCCCGAATGGTGCCGGCTGGTGGAGTTCTACTGTCCCAATTGCGCCGTTATGTTTGATGTGGAATACCTACCACCGGGACACCCAGTAACTCACGACCTGGAGATAGATATAGATGCCCTGAAGACTAAATACGGCGGTGGGGCTAAGACCGCCAGGCGTAAGCGATAGTCAAAAAACATATAGGCATACAGTTCCAGCAGGTTACTTCCCTAGCACTATTCCTGCTGGGTCTATTTCCTGTCGCAATATTCTCAAGTCTTCCGCTGTAGGTTCTGGACTTGTTCCCACCTTGTCAGGAATGAGAATCTCAAAACTGCTGTTCTCCTTCACTTCCTTCACACTGATGCCAGGATGCAGCGAGACCAACTTAAGCCTTTTTGTTTTTTCGTCAAAGCCATAAACACCTAACTGGGTGATGACCCTATATGGCCCTGTGTCCCTGGGCAAGCCCACTCTTTCTCTGGCCCCTGGCCCATCCAGGTAACCGGGGGTGGTTAAGAAATCGAGCTTTTTGACGAAAGACCGCTTCGATTGATTGGCAATGATGATTACCAGCCTTTGTGAGAAGGAGCCTACATCATTAGCGCCACCACTGCCGGGCAGGCGAACCTGAGGCAGGTCGTGGTTACCTATGACTGTAGTATTGATGTTGCCATACCTGTCCATCTGGGCACCACCAAGGAACCCGTAGTCTATATACCCTGCTTGCGAAAGAGACATAACATCATGCATGCTGGAGGCAGCTACCGCCCTGTAAAAAGTTCTGGATTCACCGACTGAGATAGCCAGTTCAGGCATCTGAGGCCCAATCCCGCCCGCCTCAAACACCATAAGCAAATTGGGAGCATGTGTCTTCTGAGCCAGCGTGGTGGCAATTATGGGAAGCCCCGTGCCAACGAAGACGGATTTTTTATCTTCTAACACCCTGGCGCCATTGACTGCCAGGAACTCTCTTAAATTATACTTACCCTCTTCTATTCCTGTGATTGCCATTTCCCCTTAGACCTCCTTGCTCGACAGGTTTAGCTCTCTTTCCGCCAAGGAGCGGTCATTGGTTCTTGGAGGAACTCTCTCCTCTTCAAATACCTCATCCTCTTTACACCACCGCAGAGTTTCAAATAGTCCTCAAAGCGATCAACGCTGAAGACATATTTCTGCAGATATTCGTTAACCCCTTCTGGGGTTCTGGAAAGGCCGAGCCATTCAGCTATGTGGTCTTCGTCATAGTAATACATGCCAGGCATCTCACAGGGATGTGAGCCATACGGGGTTTCCACCACAGCATCTACCACGAGAAAGGGTATGCTTGTTCTCCAGGGTTGCCTTCGGATGAGTTCGTTATCCACTATTTTTTCCGTAGTTATTATTAGCCTTCGGGCACATCTGGCAAGCTCGAAGTCTTCCACAAGGTTACTGTCTATTTGGGCATTACCGTAGACATCGCAGCGATGGACATGAATAAAGGCTACGTCGGGATAAGCTGCAGGAATAAGAGTTATTGGGTTACCGCTAAAGGGGTCTTCAATCACTTTACAAGAGCTGTATCTGAGAGTATCAGTGCCTAACAAATTGCGACTGGGTATAAAGGGGAGGCCCATCATGGCGGCCAGCCACCGCCACTGGTAGGCGCCATTGCTGGTCTCTGCAACTACCTTGCACTGGCCGGTTTGCACCATCCTCCTTGAGCCAGGAGACAAACCTCTGAGCTCATGGCCAAAAGAGTAGGCTGCTTCTACCCTGTCTACACAACTGGAAGACACTAACAGGTCAAGATCATGAACAGCCGTCTTGCCAGCCATGATCAAATTGCGTTTCCTTTGCCTGATTATCTCATAGACGATAGCCATTGAGATTCTGGTGTGTCCAAAACCACCGGAGGCTATAAAATCACCATCATGGACGAACCTGGAGACAGCTTCTTTAACAGACATGGTCTTGTCCTTTAACTCTCGGGATTTGTTCTTGAGCACCCACTCCCTTGCTTCATCCGGGTCATGCCAACCTATGAGCTCTCCCATGCCTTCTTGTAACACTGCCATTTCTTTGCCTCTTCATACCTGAGCTTCAGCCAAGCGTCTTCTCAATCATAACGACTTGGAGTTTCAGAAAGCCCCAGCATTTGCCTGGCTTGCTTGGGGGTGGCTATCTCCCGCCCCAGCTCCCTGGCCAGACGCACCACCTTCTCCACCAGTTGAGTGTTGCCTGTGCACAGCTGACCCCGGCTAATGAAGATGTTGTCCTCCATGCCAGTTCTAACATTAAGCCCCAGGAGTATGCCCATCGTAACCATAGCCGTCTGGTGCAGCCCTATGCCTATGACGCTGATGACAGAGGGCATGGGGGCTGTCTCCACCAAATGGAGCAAGTTCTTGGGTGTGGGCAAAGCGCCGCTGGGGAAACCCATGACGAACTGTATGAGATAAGGTGGCTTCACCAGACTCTGGTCTATAAGGTTGTGCACCAGCCACCACTGGCCATGATTATAGACCTCCATCTCCGGCTTGATTCCCTTTGCAGCCATAGCCTTGACATACATCTCAGTTTCGCCGAAGGTCGTCTGGGGAGCCACCAGGTCAAGAATAATATCCTCCGGACGGCCACCCAGAGGAGGCAACCGTTTCTTTAAGAACCCTCTGGATGCCAGCGGCCCCATGTTGAGGCTGCAGATCTCAGGGCCTGCCTCTATAGAGGCCATTCGCTCCTCACGGTTCATTTGTGGCCCACCGCCAGTGGTGTTGTTGATAATGACGTCAGGGCATTTCTCCCTGATGAGAGCGTTGATCTCCCGATAGCGAGCTGGGCTGACCGAGACCATAGCCGGGTTTTCTGCCACTCTGGCATGAACATGAACTATGGAAGCTCCCAACTTATAGCACTCATAAGCCTGCTTAGCCTGCTCCTCAGTGGTCTCTGGTAGATTGGGGTTCATCTCCTTGCCATGTCCTCCACCGGTAATGGCCGCCGTGATAATCAATGGTGGTAGGCTCTGCTTGGCTGTGCGATTCAGCCACTCCCTGGGATCATTGAACTGCCATACGCCTAACTCTTGAGTCATTATGATTCCTCCTTTCTTCCATTTATCCAGTGCCTATTAAGACTGAGCCTCTTTCAAGCCAGATTGTTCTGCCTGAGGTGCCCCAAACGGTAAAATGCCTGAAAATGGCCTATGCGCAAATAACTAATCCGACTACTTTGCAGCTACCCGATCACCCATCGCCCGCATAACTTGCTCAGCCTCAGCAACGACTTGCTCCATCACCTGCTGACAGGTGGGAAGGTCTTTAATTCTGCCTACCACCTGACCGCAAGGGATGACAGCTTTCTTCTCCTCGCCTTCAGCGAGAGTCTTTCTACCGAGACGGTAGCCACACAGAACCTGAAGCAGGGGCATGCCCAAGCGCCTCATATCCCTTGTAGTTTGCAGAAGTTCCCTGTTGCTGAGCTTATACGCTTTGCGAAGATGCAATAAGCTGGGTAGTATCTCCCACGGTTTTGACCACCACCCACGATAGCTCTTTATCTTCTCACCCTTAATGCTCCTGAGCCTGAACCCGTCGTAGCGTGTTGAAATCGTCGGCATCTCCTCATCAGCCTTGAGACACATCTGCTTAATGTTTTCAGGCAGGGAGCTTTCCCGAGTCAGAGCAAACCTTGTCCCCAGGGCAACGCCATCAGCACCCAGTGCCAGAGCAGCTACCAGCCCTCTGCCATCAGAAAAGCCCCCGGAGGCCACTACAGGTATCTTGACGCTGGCAGCCACTTTGGGGATAAGCACAGTGCTCCCGACATACCCGGGATGTCCCCCGCCCTCAGCCCCATGGATGATTACAGCGTCAGCACCACCTCTCTCCATCCATACCGCCTGCTTCACAGAGCCAACGGTGGGCATGAAGATCATCCCCTTCGGCTTGTCCCCCAGTATCTTAAACGGGTTGCCCAGACCGTGGCTGAGCACAGGCACTTTCTCCTCCACAACCACCTCCAAAAAACGCCGGTAGCGAGGTAGAGTAGGCACCAAGTTTACCCCAAAAGGTTTGTTTGTAAGTTCCCTGACCTTCCGTATGTTAGCCCGTAACTCTTCAGGCGTCTGCTCTGAGGTAGTAAGTATCCCCAGACCGCCAGCATTGGATACCGCTGCCACCATGGAGATGGAAGAGACAAAGACCATGCCACACTGAACAACTGGATGTTCTATACCCAGCAGCTCAGTTAGCCTGGTCTTCAAGAATTTCCCTGATATCGGTTGTCCACTAGATTTGTCGGACGACATTGAATCACTCCTCAATCTACTGCTTGCGGCCTAATGAGTCGTGTTCAAAGCTCGGATTCATTGTTGTGATCACCACAGATACTATTTGCCCTCGAATAGAGGCATGTCCTTGTAAATGGGTGTCCTACGCTCGGCAAAGGCCCTAACCGCCTCGTGCTGATCCTTTGCTGCCATGGACAACAGGGCACAGGCAACAGAAAATATCAGCGATGATCGAGCATCGGTCTCAAGGGCACTATATACTTGCTGTTTCATCATCCTTTGAGTGACAGGTGGGATTCTAATGAGGCTTTGGGCTAATCTCTTGGTCTCGTTTTCCAATTCCTCCACAGCCACCAACCGGTTGAGCAGACCTATGCGATACGCCTCCTCGGCGCTGACAAATTCAGAGGTCATCATTAACTCCAGGGCTTTGCCTACGCCCATCAGCCGGGGCAACATCCATCCCTCCCCCGTATTAGGCACCAAACCTAGCCTGGAATAGCCTATCAAGAACCGGGTATTACGCGCGCCAACTCTCATGTCGCAGGCTAAGGAGAGGCCAAAACCGCCTCCAACAACGTCTCCTTTTAGCATGGCGATTACAGGCTTGTCCAGCTGTGGTAGGGCAACGATTATCTTATGTAATGTGGTCAAGAACTGTCCTGGGGCATGTCCTGCCTTCTGTGCTTCGACCCATATGTCCTCTGCCTGTTGTGTGCCTATTTCCCCTTCCTTCACCCCGGCAAACTTGAAATCGCCTCCAGCGCTAAAAGCTTCGCCAGCTCCAGTTAGCACCACAACCCTAATGTTGTGGTCTCTGCCCACGTCATCGATTGCAGCGAGCATCTCCACCGTCATCCTGTAGGTTAACGCATTCTTTTTCTGTGGGCGGTTCAGAGTGATAGTAGCGATTTGGTCTTCCTTCTTGAGCGTAATTTCCTCGAAAGCCATGATGTTAACTCCTTTCACCGCAGTGCTGGCACTTCCTCCTCCACAACCACCTCCAAAAAACGCCGGTAGCGAGGTAGAGTAGGCACCAGGTTTACCCCAAAAGGTTTGTTTGTAAGTTTCCTGACCTTCCGTATGTTAGCCCATAACTCTTCAGGCGTCTGCTCTGAGGTAGTAAGTATCCCCAGACCGCCAGCATTGGATACCGCTGCCACCATGGAGATGGAAGAGACAAAGACCATGCCACACTGAACAATTGGATGTTCTATACCCAGCAACTCAGTTAGCCTGGTCTTCAAGAATCGTCCCGAAGGCCTATGCCCGGATTTTCCAAGAGATGCTGAATCCCTCATCGATAGCTTTCACAACCTCCCAGGTGCTACAAAGTGTGCCCACGGTTTTCAGCGCAGGAATTACGCTGTTGCACGGGGCGCCTGAGGTTCGCTCTTATGCACTCAGCCTCAACAATCCTACAATCACATGACGAATTCCTTACCTATTAGTTCGCGCACCAGGATGGTCTTCATGATGTCAGCCGTGCCATCACCTATCTCTAGGCCAACGACATCCCTTAATCGCTCTGCCAGAGGGTAGTCTGTGGTATAGCCATAATGGCCGTGGATGATCAGGCACGCATGGATGACCTCGGTTGCTATCTTGGGGCAGAACCATTTGGCCATGGAGGATTCCTTGGTGTGGCGCAGGCCCTGGTCCTTCAGAGACAGCGCGCGGTAGCAGAGCATTCTACCAGCCTCAATAAGGGTAGCGCCCTCCGCGATCTTAAAGGAGACTGCTTGAAAATTGGCGATTGGCCGCCCGAAGGCAGTGCGCTGCTTGGCATAGGCGATGGCATCATCAATGGATGCCTGGGCCAGGCCCAGGGCGGTGAGGGCTATGCCCACCCGGAGGAAGTCAAACTGGCTCATGGCGAGATAAAAGCCCTTGCCCTCCTCGCCCAGTCGGTACTTCTCCGGGATGCGCACATCCTCCATGGCGAAGCCCCCCAAACCCTGGGATTTCCAGCCGATGTAGTTGACAGGGAACCGTGTTATCCCAGGGAGATCCAGCGGGACTAGAAAAGCGGTCACCCCCCGGAAGCCGGCTGCGGGGTCGGTCTTAGCATAGACCACGGCGGCATGAGCGTTGAGGGCCTGGCAGATAGCGGTCTTCTCCCCGTTGAGCACATAGCTATTGCCATCTTTGACCGCTGTGCTCTTAATAGCAGCAGCATCTGAGCCACAGTGGGGCTCGGTGTTGGCAGGGGGCACTATCTTCTCTCCTCTAATAAGTCCGGGGAGCCACTCATCTTGCACCTCTTTGGGGCCCTCCCTAATGGCCAGAATAGCGGCCGTGGGCATGGTGATATAACCCCCCACCAGGAAATCGACCTTGGCAATCTCCTCAACGGCTATGCCCAGGGAGACGTAGTCGCCGGGCTGACCCCCGTACTCGGCGGGCTGATTTACGCCGATAAGTCCCAGGTCCCCCAGTTTCCGCCGTATCTCCAAGGGAATTTCGGTGAGCGTTCTATACCGCTCTCTGGCCCCAGGGGCGATCTCTTTTTGAGCGAAAAGGCGCATCTGCTGGCGGAGCATCTCTTGGCCCTCCGTGAAACTGAAAGCTGCCATATCCTTAACAACCTCCATTTTTAGATGTCTCTTCAGCACCGAAGCAATTATGTTCTGGCTGCGCGGGCGGCAACAGCTTCGCTTTTATATAGTCGACGATGTTTGAGGTTGGGGTGCCTGGTGGAAAGACCTCGGCCATCCCCATCTTCTTAAGTTTGGGTATATCCTCCCTAGGGATGACCCCACCAGCGATTAAGAGCACACCCTTAAGATTGTTGCGCTTCACCTGCTCCACTATCTTTGGAGTGTAGAGCAGGTGGTCACCAGCGAGGTAGCTGATTCCGATGACGTCAACGTCTTCCTCCAGAGCGGCTCTGACGATGCTCTCGGGTCTTTGGTGCTTGCCCAGATAAATCACCTCCATCCCACTATCCCGGAGGAGGGTGGTGAGTACCTTGGCCCCCCTATCATGACCGTCAAAACCCACCTTGGATATTAAGACCTTTATCTTTTTCTGCGGCGCACCCATGTCTAATCTCCCCGTATTAGCTAATGCGTAGAGAAAGGTGATTTAACTAATTCCAGCGGGTCATAGGGATAACCGTAGACCTCGCGGATAGTTCCCAAGATTTCGCTCCGTGTGGCATACGCCTTGAGCGCCTCAATGATGGCTGGCATAAGGTTGAAATTCTCCCCTTTTCCGCTGTCCTGCCGGAGTTTTTCCAGCACCAGACGCACCTTGTTCTGGTCGCGGGTGGACTTCAGTTTCTCAACATTGCCTATCTGGAGCTGCGCTGATTCTGGAGGAACCCGATGGGCACCGACTGGCCTCTCCTTTTCCGGTGGCACAGTGAAGGCATTGACCCCCACTATTATCCGCTCTCCGCTATCTATCTCCTTCTGGTAGCGCAGGGAGGCGGCATCTATCTGACGGTCGAACCACTGCGTTTTTATGGCCTCCAGCGCCCCGCCCATCTTCTCTATTTCCTCCAATATCTTGCTGGCTTCCTCTTCTATTTTGTTAGTGAGGCTTTCCACGAAGTAGGAGCCACCCAGAGGGTCAACCACGTTGCCCACACCAGTCTCATAGGCCAGTATCTGCTGGGTTCTGACAGCGAGCCGCTGTGACTCCTCGGTGGGCAGGGCTATAGGCTCGTCAAAAGAGCAGGCATGCAATGACTGGGCACCAGCCAGCACCGCTGCCAGTGCCTCATAGGCGACACGGATAATGTTGTTCAGAGGCTGCTGATATATCAGGGAACAGCCAGCGGTGTGGACAGCAAAGCGGAACTTCCAGGATTCTGGGTCTTGAGCGTGATACTTGTCCTTCATGATTTTGGCCCACATCCTCCGGGCGGCCCTGAGCTTGGCTATCTCCTCAAAGAAGTCAATGTGAGCGGAGCAGTAGAAGGCCCTTCTTTTCGCAAATTCATCTATTTTGAGGCCACGCTTGAGTGTACCATCAATATGGGCCATGGCAAAGGCAAAACCAAAGGCTATCTCCTGGGCGGCGGTGATGCCGGTTTCTCGCAGGTTGTATAGGTTGACATTGCCCGTGACCCAGCGGGGCATATACCTAGTGCAATACTCTATGATATCAACCGCAAGTTTATAGCTGAGGTCCAGCGGATAGCATGCAGGGTCGGCGGCGCAGTAGCGGGAGTGGAGAGGCTCGTTCTGGATAGTCCCCATCAGTTTGGCTATGTTAACCTCACGGTTCTGAGCCACGGCCACATACGAGGCTAGGGTTATCGGGTCAGCCGATATCAGGGAAAAGCTTACTTTGTCCAGAGGGATGCCCTCAGTGAGCTCGTCCATGTCCTTTATGGAGCACAGGGCCACCCCTCCCAATCCCACATCGGTAGCAGCCAGGGGATGATCGCTGTCAACCCCCATTTCGGAGGGCAGGTCAAAGATGACATTCAGACCACCCACCCCCTCCCCCATCTGGAACTTGAGCCACTTGTTGGTGTCAGCCGGCGTGCCAAACCCGCAGACTTCTCGGGTAGTCCAGAAGCGTCCCCGATACATGTTGGAATATATCCCGCGGGTGTAGGGGTACTCTCCGGCATCTCCCAGATACTTTGGGTAATCCAGGTCTTTTATGTCCTCCGGCTTATACATCTCCTTCAGGGGGATGCCCGACCAGGTCATGGGCCTCTTGACCCGCTCTAAATATGCCTCTGTGAGTTTTTCTATTTCAGCACTCATAGCTGTCTCTCCCCTTCAGTCTTAAGCACGGGGCATGTTTAATCCGCTCGTGGCTATCACCGTCCTCATTATCTCGGAGGTTCCTCCGGCGATAGTCCAACCCTGGGCATTGATATATTCCTCGGCTATCACCCCACTCAGTTGCACCCAGGGCGAGTCCTCAGTCAGCGGCCCATAAAGCTCCAATAGCTGCATGCCTGTGTTGGCGATACGCTGCAATAGCTCAGTGTTAAATACCTTGGCCATGACTGCCTCAGATATCGGCATAAGCATTCGGCTTTGCATCCAGGCCACCCTGTAGGTGAGAAGCCTGGCGGTTTCTGACTCAATGGCCATCTCCGCCAGCCGCTGCCGCATAATTGGGTGCCAGTTCAGCGGCCGGCCACTGACACGCCTGCTCCTGGCATAGCCCATCATATCATCAAGGCAGCGTCGGCCGAACGCCACCAGCTCAATCCCCGACCTCTCAAAGCTGAGCAGCGCATTGCCTACCTGCCAGCCATTGTTTTCACCACCGACCAGGTTCTCCTCAGGCACTCTGGCGTTCTCAAAGAAGACCTCGTTGGCACATGGCCTGCCCAGCGGGTCCATAAGAGAGCGGACGGTGATCCCAGGAGTCTTGAGGTCAACCAAGAAAAAGCTGAGACCATGATGTTTCTTGGGGGCATCAGGATTTGTACGAGCCAGTAAGAAGCACCATTGCGCCCGATGTGCACCGGTAGTCCACAGCTTCTGGCCGTTGATTACATAGTAATTGCCCTCTTTCACCGCCCGCGTTTTGACTGAAGCCAGGTCCGAGCCGGTTTCCGGCTCGCTGTAGCCCTCGCACCAGGCTATTTCACCTCTGGCTATAGGCCCCAGGTGCTGCTTTTTCTGTTCATCTGTGCCGAAGAAAATCAATGTAGGGGCCAGCATCTTGACCCCATAGCCATCAACCCCCGGAGCGCGGTGATAGGCTGTCTCCTCATTGAAGACGATCTGCTCCATATGAGGGCGTGCCAGCCCGCCGTATTCCTGGGGCCAGGATAGCGACAGCCAGACCTTGGCCCCCAGCTTGCGCGCCATTCTCTTGTGTTCCGACCAGAAATCGTCTCTGGTATAGATCGTCTCGCGCACGGGGCCAATCCACCCCTTGGGGAGTTCCTCCCGGAAGAATTGGCGCACCTCTTTGCGGAATGCCTCTTCTTCTTGAGTTAAGCGAAAGTCCACTTTATTCCCTCTCCTATTGACTAGCCAACCACACCCTCTCGGCGCAGGCGCTCTCCCTCGATCTTGGTGTAGCCCAGCTCCTTCAGTATTTCGTCAGCATGCTGGCTGAAAAGCGGGGCAAAGCTTCTCACCTGGCCCGGGGTCTCCGAAAACTTGATAGGAATGCCGGGATGTTTCACCTTTCCCAGTGTCGGGTGGTCTAGCTCTAGGACCATGTTGCGCGCCAGCACCTGAGGGTCGCTGAATACCTCGTCTGTGCTGTAGACCTTGGCTATGGGGATGTTCTTAGGGATGAGCTGCTCGATCCACTCCTCCTTGGGCTTGGTGAGGAACAGCTTCCCCATTGCGCTACGTATCTCTTCGGTTCTGTCGCCTAGCTCTTTCGGGCAGGGGATGAATTCTTCCAGTCCCATCTCGCGGCACAAATTCTCCCAGAAATAAGGCTCTATACAGCCTATGGCGACGTAGCCCCCATCCTTAGTCTGATAAACGGTGTAATTGGGGAATTTGCCGTCTAAGGGGCCTTTCCCGCGCTGAGGGACATCCCCGTATTGAAAATACCACACTGATAGCATACCCAGTAGGGAGACCACCCCGTCGGTCATGGAGACGTCCACATGCTGTCCCAGACCGGTTTTCTCCCGGGCCGTGAGAGCAGCCAGGATGCCGATGATGGCATGGAGGGTTCCTCCAGCGGAATCGCCCACGAAGTTGAGGGGGATGATGGGAGGGCCGTTTGGCTCTCCTATTAGATCGAGGGCACCCCCTGTGGCGATATAGGTTATGTCGTGGCCGGGGAGAAGCGCGTAGGGACCATCTTGCCCATAGCCCGTGAGGGAGCAATAGATGATCCTGGGGTTTATATTTTTTATGGTATCGTAGTCTACACCCAGACGCTTGGCCACACCTGGCCTGAAGCCCTCAAAGAGAACATCAGCATTTCGGGCCAGCTTGTAGAAGATCTGACGCCCCTCCTCGGACTTGAGGTTAAGGCCCAGGCTTTTCTTGTTGCGGTTCAAAGCGTTATAGGCGGCTATCTTTATCCCATCTTCGCCTGGGGGAGGGGAAGGCTCAGAGCCATAGCCCACAGCCCGCTCCCCGGCGCTGGCTGTAGCCTCTATCTTGAGCACCTCAGCACCGAGGTCAGCCAGATACATGGTGCATAAAGAGCAGGGGGGCAATCGAGATAGGTCCAAGACCTTTATGCCTTCTAACGCCAATGCCATGAATCCTCCTTAACAATAAGAGATGCCGAGCGTGAGATAGTCCATGCGCTATGCATCAGACAACACAGCCAGCGATGGTATCGTTCAGGGGCTTGTGGCTGGTAAAAAGACTTGTCTATATCCACGAAGCCAAAGGCCTTTCCTACATGCGCAGGCTCGTTTCAGGATTCCGTCTATTTGGCTGAGCTAGCCTTCGTCTTGCTCCGGCCTGCGTTTTCCCGAATAAACTGGACGATTCTCTCTAGAGAAGACCCTGGGGGAAAGACGCCGGCCACGCCCATTTCCTTCAGCGCCTTAACATCAGGCGGTGGGATGGTGCCCCCGGCCACCACCAACTTATCGTCGGCCTGCCTTTCTTTCAGGATGCGTAGCAACTCAGCAATCGTCTCATACCGACCGCAGACATTAAGCCCTATCACATCAACGTCTTCCTGGATGGCGGTTTCAGCTATCTCGCGGGGCGTTAGCTGACGGCCGTAAACCACCTCCATACCGGCATCTCTCAACGCCATACTGACCGTCATAGGGCCACGCCAGTGGCCATCCAGGCCCGTCTTGGCCATCAACACTTTGATCGGCTTATCCTTCTTTGCCAAGCTCTCAGCCCCCTTTCCTATGCTAGCTAATGGTTTAGAGTTACGAACTAGATTTTAGAGTAAGTAGGGAGAGTTCCACACTGGGAAAACCTCTCGCCATACTGTTCCTATCTCTCCTATGGTGCAATAAGCTTCGGCTGCCTTCTTAATGGCTGGGATAACGTTATCTTTGCTCCGACAGACTGTGCGGAGTTCGTCCAGAGCCTCCTTGACACGACCGTTATCACGCTCCTGCCTCAGCTTTAGCAGTTCGGCCAGGGCTATCTCACCTGCCTTGGGGTTGCCCCGGAAGCAGGAAACAGGAAGAACCTCCTCTTCACCATCATCCTTGCGGAGGAAGTTCGCCCCCACCATCTTTTTCTCACCACTCTGGAACTTTCGTTCATTATCAAGCAGAGACCGGAGGAATTCCCTGTGTAGCCACCCCGACTCTAGGGCAGCAATATAACCTCCCTGTTCATCTATCTTCTTAAGGAAATCCCAGGCACGTTTCTCCACTTCGTTGGTGAGCCACTCCACTAAGTAGGAGCCACCCAGGGGGTCAGCCACCGAGGTAATGCCAGATTCATACTGGTGTATCTGGCCGGTCCTTATTGAAATCAGGGCGGCCTGCTCCGACGGAGCGCTCATGGCCTCATCATAACTTGAGGCGTTTTGCGATTGAGCGCCTCCCAGAGCCAATGCCAACACCTGGTAGGAGACGCGGGCGATGTTATTCAGAGGCTCTTCGTAAGCGAGACTTGAGCCCAATGTGTGGACATGCATCCTGAGCTTGAGGTTCTCTGCTTTGGCACCATACCTGTCCTGTAGCAGTCGGCACCACATACGGCGGGCTGCCCTGAACTTAGCGATTTCCTCGAAGAAGTCTCGATCAGCAGCTAGGTGAATGGCAGATATGCCTTCGGCAAAATCGTCAATGCCCAACCGGCCCCGGCTCAGTACCTCATCTATTATGGCTATGGCATTGGCAAAGCAAGCAGCAATTTCTTCCCAGGCGGTGATGCCGCACTCCCGGATGTTATAGCCGGAGTAGCACACCGGGACGAAGTGTGGTAAGTGCGCCACAGAGTATTCTATGATATCCCCCACCAGCCTGAGTGCACTGCTGGGTTTTACCTCATCGGCATGTGGGGCAGCCACATAAGCGGTATTAAAACAGTTCTGTCCCGTTCCAGCGAGTTTGTTATAGGGTACTCCCTGCTTGTCGGCTATGGCCAGCCAGCAGGCTAGATTCCAGGGCGTCATCTGAGGTGTGCCCAGGACGGCTGTGTAGGTTTGATCCAGGGGTATGCCATCAAACAGCGTCTCCCAGTCATGTAGCGAGTTGATAGGAGCTCCGTTTTGCCCTACATCCTCCAGGCGGGCCATAACTTTGGGGTTATCTATGTCCAACATACAGTAGGTGGAAAAATCAGAGAGCAAAGTCACCCCCGCCCCACCAGCCTTCATGGCGAGCTTAATGCGCTCGCGCTGGTCTTCCACCGAGCCAAAGCCGGAGAGCTGGCGGATCCTCCACAGCCTGTCCCGGTACATATTGGAATATGGCCCCCGGGTGAAAGGTGCCTGACCGGGCAAACCTATGTCTTTACTGTAATCAATGTCTTTGACATCCTCGGGGGTATAGACATTCTTAAGCGGAATCCCTGATGCTGTCTTGAACTCCTTTGCAGCCTTTTTAGTCTCCATTTCGCCCTCCACGCGATGAAATGCAGGCTATATCACCACATAGCACAATTATCTCGCAGGCTTGGCTTTCCAGCAATAGGCCGGTATTCCCTCAGCCTGATACAGTTTCCTGAAAGCCATCTCCATCGGCATTCCTATCTTTGCCTCCTCCTGGTCACAGTCTGCCATCTGGCATAACATCCTACCCCCCGCCTCAAAGTTGATAACGCCGCCTCCTACCGGCGGCACATCAGTCACTGCAAAGCCAAGATTGTCAAAACTGTAGGTGAACAAAGTGGCCTTCTTATCTGAGAAACGATATGGTTCGAAATTATCCACAGAGGAGCAATAAGCGCAGACTCGCTGCACCGGGTACTGAGGTTTGCCACAGTGCTTGCACTTGGAGCCATAAAGGGCTAGGTTCTGCTTGCTCTGCCGCCACTGGGCCACCGCTGAGGGTATCAGCTTGGGAGGACGGGGGAGAGGCTCAATGGGAATAAGCTGGCGTATCCGAGCGTAAGCCTCGTAGTTGCGCAGGTTCTTCTTTACCCCCACATGTCCCTTGATACCCTGCCTGCCACCTATCTTGCTTATATCCTCTGTTACCTCCAAAATGAAGGCGTCGCTGCCATCACCATAGCTGGCCATCAGTATCTTATCCCCAGCCTTGGCCTCCTCCAACACCTCTACCAACCTCATAAATACCTGTGCCGTCCCGGTGTTGCCTGCGCTGAAGAATAAAGTGTCCTGAATCTGGCTCATCGGGTCAAGCCCCAGTGCCCGGGCCAGACCCTGATGACTGCGGGGTTCGGGGTTGTATAGCGCTGCCTTGGCTATGTCCTTGGGGCTCAAACGGCAACTCTTCATAACCGCTGAGGCCACCCCGGCGACTGTCTGCGTATAACCCTTGTCTATGGCAAAACGATCCTCCCAGGACCTGACAAACCTGTCCCCTTCGGCTCGCCATACATCCATAAGATCGCTGTATACCGTATGGAAGCCTGCCACCCTGGCTATCATATCGGATTTCCCCACCAGTAGCGCAGCAGCCCCATCTCCAAGGGTAAACTCACGCATCCCCTGGGCAGCACCAAGACGGCAGTCAGCTGCCACTACCAGCACTTGCTTCAACGAGCCGCTCTCCACGGCATCTAGAGCCGCTTTGAGAGCCAGGGTGCCTCCTCTCAAGGAGTTCACATAGTCCGTGGTGAGAGCATCAGGGCGCAGGTCAACTGCCCTGGCTACTATGGCTGCCGCCTGCTTCTCCCGGAAGGGCGAGGTAGTAGTGGCCAGAAACAGGCCGTCTACCTGCTGGCGGTCCATGTTGCCCAGACAGTCCAGGCAGGCGGCTACGCTCATAGTTATGCTATCTTCATCGTAGTTGGCTACCGCCTTCTCACCAGGCGCTCCTGGTACACCCCAGGCATTGGCGATTTGAGCCCTGTCTAACCGATATAGCGGTATGTAGGCACCATACAAAGTTATACCAGCCATGAAGCATTCCTCCTTTCGTCTTCTGGTGGTCAAGGTTAGGCTTTAGCGACCCAGAATAGCCCCCACAGGTATGGTATGGCCGGGCCAGCCACCACGGGCATGAATCATCATCAGCTTGGGATTCTTAAGCTGTCGCTCTGGCCGCTGGGCCTTGCCCTGAAGCTGTTTATATTGCTCATACATCTGCCTGAGTCCTGTGGCACCGACGGGATGGCCAAAGCATTTCAACCCACCGTCGGTATTGACCGGCAGTTCACCATCCAGGTTGAAGACGCCAGCATCAATGTCCTCCTTGACCTTACCCCGGGGGCTGATGCCGAAATCCTCCAGGGAAACTGCCTCAGCTATGGTGAAGCAGTCGTGGAGCTCGATGCTGCTTATCTCCTTGCGTGGATTTTTGATCCCAGCCTCTTTATAGAGCATCTGGGCAAAGCGATAATCCGTCTCAAAATGGACATAGTCGTAATCGTCCCTTACGTAGCCATCGCAAGCATCAGTAAGTGTCTGTATAGACTTGATGTAGACGGGGTCTTCCCTGAATTTCTTAGCCAGTTCCGACCTGGTAATGATGACCGCTGCCGCTCCATCGCTTACCGCGCAGCAGTCGAACAGACCCAGAGGCCAAGCCATGATGGGAGCATTCATCGCCTGCTCCAGGGTTATCTTCCTCTGGAAGTGCGCCTTCGGACAAAGAGCACCATTATAATGGCTCTTAACCGCAATCTTGGCCAGCATCTCTTTGCCATCCTGCGGAGAAAGGCCATAGTGGTGGAAGTACCTCACAGCCGTAAAAGCATACATGCCAGGAGTGCTCACAGGCGGCTCTCCACCAGGCACCACCCTGCCTATAGCCCCAATCCCGGCCCAGCCAGTGTCCTTCATCTTCTCAAAGCCTATTATCATAGCTGTATCGTACATCTTGGCAGCCAGGGCATAGGCGGCCACTCTCACCCCCTCGCTCCCGGTACCGCAGGCATTCTCCACCCGTCCTACAGGCTTGTAATTGATCTTGAGCGGAATAGAGATGCTTGACGAGAACACGGTGGTATCTTGAGTGGCTGCCCAGAAGGCATCAATATCTTTTATCTCCAGGCCAGCATCCGTAAGAGCCTCCTGTGCAGCGTCAATGACCATATCTTCGTAAGACTTATCCCAGTTCTCGCCAAACTTGGTGCAGCCTGCACCTATGATAGCTACTTTGTCTTTGATGCTCTCCATCGTGTGCCTCCTTTTAACGTCTAGAGGGTAGCATGACAGCAGCAGGTCCAGGAATGGCTATCTCTCCCCCTTGGTTTTCAAGTCAGCCCTCGCAGTCTACTAGACGGTTGCTATCTTGAACATATTTGCGGATCATCTTCACCTTATAGTGGACTTACTCGCCGAGGGAAGACTAAGTCAACCCGGCACATTATAAATATAAACCTGCCACTTGACAATTCCAGCAAAGCGGTGATATAATTTAATGGAATGTTCCAGATGGATAATCCACATGGATTATTTTAGCAAGCAATTCTATTAATGTCAAGTCCCAGGGCGGAGGTCGGCAGGCAAAAGGGCCACTAAGTAATATCGTCACCTCCATTTTGTAGTATCTGCTTTCACAAAGCTTGGTTAACTCGGTCAGTGTTAATCATAGTAAGATGGCAAGGAGAAGAATACCTATGAAAATGAAAATATGAAAAGGATGTTGGGTCCGTTGCAAGATTTCGCCCGTATGGACCTCAAACTGTGGACATTGCTATCTCAAGCTAGACACTCTATGTATCGATTCCAGACAAGGCGAGTGCGCCAATACGGTATTTCGATCTCGCAGGCCGCAGTCCTAGTCATCCTCAGATTTCATGACGATAATGCAACCCCTGCCAATATCTCGCTGTGGCTGATGCGCTCACGGAATTCAACTTCACAGGTCTTGAGCAGGATGGAAAAAGACGGGCTGATAACGAAGTCCAAGGATCTGGACAAGAAGAACCTGGTGAGAGTCACCATTACTGATAAAGGAATCCAAATCTATCGTGGCTTAACTGCTGACATGCGTTCTGCCCGGCGGATAATCGCCTCTCTATCGGCGGCAGATCGAAAGCAACTGCGGTCCTATCTGCTAACATTGCGAGATAGCGCGGTCAAAGAGCTTGGGACACAAAAGCCCCCCTGGCCAAAATCATCGTGAGGGACACAACTCAAGTATCATTCATCAGTACCGAGGCCTGCAAGGCAACAACGTAGAAAGGCAGGGACACTGCTATGTATGTACGTAAGTACCGAGGCCTGCAAGGCAACAACGTAGAAAGGCAGGGACACTGCTATGTATGTACGTACTAAAAGTGGCTTGACAGTTAGGCGTTATGAGCATATACTTGTTTTCAAGATCTGGTTACAGTCTGCTCCTTAATTTATCGTCTCAAACAATCAAGGGGAGGTTTCTGATGCAGAGAAGTCGTGTTTGGTACAAGCTTCTGGCCCTGGTTTTAGTCTCGCTTCTGATTGTGCCTCTGTTAGCAGCCTGTGGTGGGGGTAAAGAAGAACAAACAGCCACCCCGTCTCCTACAGCGACTGCTCCACCAACCCCAACAGCTACGCCAGGCACACCAACCCCAACACCCACTCTCACCGCCACGCCTACCCCAACACCCAGCCAAGAGCCGGTGAAGATAGGCGCTATTACATCCTGGAGCGGCCCAGCAGCTATGGCCGGCACCCTGGCCAATGACATAATATCTCTGGTAAGCGACCAGGTGAATGAGATGGGGGGTATTCTGGGAGGCCGACCAATTAAAGTCATAAAATATGATGACCGTGGGCAGGTGACTGACGCCATCGCTGGCTGGAGGAAACTGACTCTAGAAGACAAAGTAGCAGCGATCGTCTGGGGTGGGGCCACCGCAGCCACCACCACAGCGAGCTACGACGCTGCACAAGAGTTCAAGACGCTATTTGTCGGTTATGGCCCATACCCCTCCGACTTGACCCAGAAACCATATACAGTGCGTGCGACCTACAACGAGTGGGCGTGTGTGGAGAAGGTGACTAAGTTCATATTGAGTGAACTAAAACCTAAGACAGTTGCCCTGTTTGGTGATGAAGAGACTGAAATCCACAAGCATATAAGCTTCATAAAACAGAGACTGGTGGACGCAGGCGTAGAAATCGTCTATGAGCAGTATGCCCCTCTGGGTGGGGTTGACTTGACGCCTTACCTCACCAAGATCAAGTATGCCAATCCCGATGTGCTTGTGGCAGGTCACGCCCTTCAAGAGAACCATATGATCACCTTTAAGCAGATAATGGAACTGGGCGGCTGGGGCAGCATCAAGTATGTTAGCTTCAGCCCAGCATCAGGCAGCGCTCCCATACTCAAGATGGCCGGGGCTGAAAATACCTACCATTGGGTGCTGTGGGCGCCTGGGCTACCTTATCCCGGGGCCAAGACATTTGAGCAGGACTTCATGAGAAAATACGGCAGGTTGCCTGGACCCACACATGCCTTCTTCTACTTCTCCCTCTGGATAGCCATAAAAGCCCTTGAATTGGCTGGCACTGATACCGACCTTCAAAAAATAGCGCAGATGGCCCGGTCCGGTCAGCTTCAGTGGGATTCACCATCAGGGCCACTTGTGATCACCACCGATGGCGAACCCAGCCTTAAGGGACACATGATTTTGGCAGGCAAAGGTGGCGAGATTATCCCGATTCTGACCGAAGAGTAGCTCTCTTTACACAGTCCCAAATCCTAGCCTGTGTGACTCTGCTGAATTTCTCAACTGAGGCGGAAGATGAAGCTCTTTGAGCCGGGAAATATCGGCGCTCTGCGGGTCAAAAACAGGATAGTTATGGCGCCTATGGGGATACTGGGGCTTTTTGATACCGATGGCGGTTTGCTGCCCCGGGCCATTGAATACTACGAGCGGCGTGCCGCCGGCGGGGCGGGGCTTATCATAACAAGCCTGTTCTATACTAGCCGCGAGATAGAACAGATAGACGACAAGGGAATGAGCAGCGCCCCACGTGCCGACTCGTTCTTTTATGTCAGCAGGTTCTCGGAGCTAGCTGATGCCGTACATCATCACGGTTGCAAGATAGCGGTGCAGCTAACAGCTGGCATGGGTAGAGTGTTGCCCCATTTCTTCTTCCGAGAACATCCACCAGTCGCCCCCTCACCTCTGCCCTGTTTCTGGAAACCCAGCGTCACTACCAGAGCCCTCACCACCGAAGAAGTGGAAAGGCTGGTTCAATCTTTTGCCCTGGCAGCTATGCTGCTGCGCACGGCTGGAATGGATGCGGTCGAGCTTCACGGACATGAGGGCTATCTCATGGACCAGTTCACCACCGCCCTGTGGAATCAGCGCGCCGACAAATACGGCGGCAGCTTGGAGGGAAGGCTGAGGTTCCCGCTGGAGATAATCCGCGCCATAAAAAATTTCGTCGGCAAAGACTTCCCTGTCATATACAGATACAGCGTAACCCACTACCTGCCCGGTGGTCGAGAGATAGAGGAGTCGCTCCAGATGGCTAAAATCTTGAAGCAGGCCGGTGTCGATGCCTTCCATGTGGACGCCGGCTGCTACGAGAGCTTTCACTGGGCCCATCCTCCTACCTATCAGCCCCCAGGTTGCCTGGTAAATATGGCGGAGGCGATAAAGAAAGTTGTGGATACCCCGGTAATTGCTGTGGGCAAGCTGGGCTACCCTGAACTGGCCGAAAAGGTGCTCCGTGAGGGAAAGGCCGATTTCATCGCCATGGGCAGGTCATTGCTTGCTGACCCGGATTGGGCTAACAAAGTCAGGGAGAGAAGGCCAGAAGACATCATACCGTGTATCGGAGACCACGACGGTTGTCTGGGCCGCGTGCTCACCGGGAAATATGTAAGCTGCACGGTGAACCCCCAAACAGGTATGGAGAAGCGTTACGCCCTCCAGCCGGCGACACAGCGCAAGTCGGTGCTGGTTATCGGCAGTGGCCCCGGCGGCATGGAGGCTGCCAGAGTGGCTGCTCTTCGAGGCCACAAGGTGACTCTGTGGGAGAAAGGCGATCAGCTGGGGGGCAATCTGATCGCTGCCTCAGTGCCTGATTTCAAGGCTGACCTGAGGCTGCTTCTAGAATACCTGCGTACCCAGCTAAAGAAGCTGAAGATCAGGGTTGAGCTGGGCAAGATGGCTACTGCCAGCGCTGTAGAAAAAATGAAGCCACAGGTGGTAATCGTGGCCACAGGCTCCAGCCACAGTGTCCCAGACATACCCGGCGCTCAAGGCAACAATGTGGTTACCGCCACCGAGGCACTGCTGGGGCACAAAGCCATCGGCGACCGCGTGATAGTCATAGGTGTCGGGCTGATTGGCTGTGAGACAGCGCTGTTCCTGGCTCAGCAGAGGAAGCAGGTTACCCTAGTGGCCAGACGAGATGCTCTGGCAGAAGATGTCTTCCATGCCAACAGGCAGATGCTGCTTCTGCTGCTTTCCCAAAACAAGGTGGAAATCAAGACAGGGTTCCCACTTGCCTCAATCGGCGCCCAGGGGGTGGTGGGATGGGGCGACGAGGAGTTAAGAGCTGACAGCGTTGTGCTGGCTACCGGCCTCAAGTCTGAGTCGAGGCTGCTGAGAGAGTTGAAAGGTAGAGTGCCAGAGCTCTACGCCATAGGTGATTGCGTAATGCCGCGCAAGATAATAGACGCTATCTGGGAAGGATTCCACGCCTCCCGCCTTCTGTAAAGCGGGTCCCGGTCAAGAACCACTGTGCAGCTGATTACCTCACCGGCGAGTCATGCGCCTACATGCGCCTATTGGATAACATAGCCGCCGTCTACAGCTATCGGTTGCCCCGTTATGAACGAAGCGGAGTCTGAGCATAGCCAGACAACTGCTTCGGCGACATCTTCCGGATTGGCAAACCGCCCCATTGGGTGCATGGTCTTGAGGAGCTCGTCTATGCCCGGCTGATAGGCCATGATGCGCTCCCCCATCGGTGTCATGGCAAAGGTAGGGCACACAGCATTTATACGGATACCCAGCCTGGCATACTCCAAAGCTGCCGCTTTGGTCAGCCCTACGATACCGTGTTTGCTGGTGACATAGGCTGGCCCCCCAGGGAAGCCGACCAGCCCCATTGTTGAGGCTGTGTTGACGATGACCCCACCACCCTGCTCAAGCATCTGGCGTATCTCGTACTTCAAGCACAACCACGTACCCCTGAGATTTACGCTCATTACACGATCCCAAGCCTCCTCAGTAATGTCAGCAGTGAAAGCTGGCTCCCCCTCAATGCCAGCATTGTTGAAGGCGCAGTCCAGCCGTCCGTAGGTTTCAACGATTTTCTTGATTAGAGACTCAACTTCACCCGCTTGTGAAATATCAGTTTTGATAAAAATACCCTCACCCCCGGCCTCTTTAATCATCTGGAGTGTCTTCCTGCCACCCTCCACCTGAACATCGGCGACGGCAACCTTTGCTCCTTCCCTGGCAAACGCCAAGGCGGTGGACCGGCCGATTCCTGAGCCTCCACCAGTTATTAGGGCAATCTTGCCTTCCAGTCCTTTCACCTGACTCCTCCCTGGTTAATATTCGTCCCTATGGGCATCTCTTTTCATTGCAACCTGGCCTTAATGTTACCCCATTACCCCAGCACAGGTAGCCGGGCCATCGCCAAAAAGGAGCCTCTATTCTGTCCTTAGGCAAGGCAGGCTGTGGGGTTTTCATCCGCATCCCCCGCTATTTCCTACGGGCCGACCCAGCAATAAAAGTCTAACCTTCTGTAACTTCACCTGTCAAGTGCTTATGGGGTAGCCCGCACAGAAGACAATGTTGTGCAACCTGAGCCATACCGATAAGCTATGGCTCTTCTACTGTCAGCACTTCGCTGCTACAATTAGAGGCAGGTCAAGGGCTAGGTGCAGGCTGAGCCCACCGCCTTGATATTTTCCGCCTGGTCTCCCCCCAGCCCCACGGCCTTCAGAGCAGGGAGCGGAGCGATACTCACCACAGGCCCAACAGAGGAGAGGAGGGCGGGAATTGACACTCTGCCAAGAGAGTATATAACCTCAGTCCCCCGGTTTGGGGCTTATCTTTTTGTAGGCTAGGTACCACCGTTGCCAGTGGCACCTAGCCTTCTGGCTTCACCTTAGGAAGCGCAAGTGATCTTCATCACTTAGTGATCTTCATCAACCAAATCTCACCCGTCACAGTGTCAATCATGCCTAAAGT
>Ga0315284_10003459_pt1 | contig 22459 bp, 28 predicted proteins | sample YL17G09_16_MG_FD_203696 | JGI IMG/M metagenome (GOLD analysis project Ga0315284, IMG submission 203696) | Sediment microbial communities from Yellowstone Lake, YNP, Wyoming, USA - YL17G09_16 | ecosystem: Environmental > Aquatic > Freshwater > Lake > Sediment | place: USA: Wyoming | collected... | reverse complement strand
TATGCTTCCATTTGGCATTCCTTTATCGAACCAGTTTTTAATTAGGATATAGATTGAACCGAGCAGCTTTGACCGTTCCTTTTTAACAAATGAGTGTAAGAAGGGATTTGAAAATCTCCTTGAATTGACATCATCAATATCTAGGAAAAGCTCAATGAACAGGCACCTTCTAGTCATGTCCTCACTATAACTAGCTCCATTTCCACTTATGCTGATTTCCAAGGTATTTGTAAAGCTAATAGGATCATTCGATCCTAGAAGCCTATCTGAGTATCTTTCGTTTGTTGCCAGGTTCTCAAGCACAGCACTGTTGATTTTGCCTTTGCAATTCCCAGAATGGTATCTATTTTCTCCCATCATGAATTTTGTTGATATTTTCTTCCTGAGCTCATCATCATCTCTATTGATTGGAGCATCATCTGCAGCGACACCAGTATAAAGTATGCCTGTTATTCCGGCGCAGAAATCTTTTCCGGCACCAGATCTATTGCCATTATAGACAAATATTGGTGCACGAGTTCCGCGCGAATATCCTAATGATGAATAGATTCTCCTAAGCATCGGAGTCAAAAGTGCTGAGATGGCTATTGTTTTATCAGTTGGAGTTCCAAAACAGAACTCTGAGAATATAAAATCAAGATTATTTTTGGCCTTATCTAGCGTTATATTTTCAGTTATTTCTGGCGCAGTATCGTCGACAAATGATTTTGATTCAGAATCATATCCTTTCTTGGCCAGCATTAATTTCTTGTCTTTTATGAAGGGCATCTGGATATTGTCATAAAATTCTATTTGTGGAAGGCTTCTTCTGAAATTCCAGTCACTTAAGATTGTTTTCGCGGCACTGATTGAAATGCTTTTTTCATTAAATATTATATTTCCTCTACTGTGTCTTTCGACTCCAAGTATAACATTGCTTTCGAGAAGAGTAATTAGCTGTTCTGGGGAGACGCTTTGTAATTTTCCATTCTCTATTTGCTTGACACTTCTTTCTTCTGGCCTAAAATAAAGTCCTTTGATATACGGTTTTATTTCTTCTATAAACATACTTATTGATTTTCCTTCTCCCGGGATGCTTATTTCTGGCTTTGTGGAAACAACGGGTTTTGGTATTTGAATGTTCTTTGAGGCATTGGCAAAGGTATCTTCCCCATAAGTCTTGCTGACTCCAGCTCTCTTCCATTTGAACCCTTCTTTCTTCATCTCCTCGAATATTTGCTCCTTAGTCTTTCCAGCAAGCAGCTTCTCCTTGACAAGCTTGAAATCCTTTCCGCTATCAGATTCATCTTTTTTAGGGGCCGGTATTCTCTTTATTCCAGCATCTTCTGGGGTTTTGAATATCTTCTCAATCTCAGCCCAGGTTATATGAGTTAGGTCGCAATCCCTGTAGATTTCATATTTTCCTATATTGTTATTATCTTTGTCCTTGACAATGCTCCTTGCGCAGACAACTTGCTGTCCTTTCCATCTGAACTCGACCTTCCCTATTAATCTAACTGGAGGTTCTGGTCCATCCAAGATATAATAATAATGTGGAAGCTTTCTGGTGGCACTCAAGATAGTTAATGTTGGCGGCATCAAATCCTTTGTTTTTTCATGCGCTTCTAAATCATCAACATCTATTATCAGGAGATTATTGAATCCGCAACATACCCCGATATTATTGCCTTCCTTTTTCCATAGGTGGATCTTCTCATCATCCCAATTATAATTGGCGGTCGTAGTCCAGGCAGCTTCAATTGGTTTCTTTCCTCTTTGATTTTTTTTCTCGTCCAATGCCCAGCCAAGTTTTATGAATCTAAAGCCATCTATGCAGAGATTTGCTGGTATTGTGTAAAAATCAATGTTTGGATTTTCTTTAATAGCTTCACTAAGTCGATCAGTATTATTGAACATATCGGCTATCGTCATAGAAAATCACCTCTCAATAATTTCAGAATTACTGGGGCCTGAGTGCTACTAGAAATTGTTGGGACAAGACAGTAGTCTCTCGGCCTATCCAGAATATGAGCATTGTTGTTTTGTTTTTTGTCGTGTCCCATAAACTCAAAGAAGAACTATTGGTTTATAAAGATTGTTCTTCTAAATGACATATACTTCAATATAGAGTTTGGAGAGGCTGAAGCGCCAGCTTTGCCTCGACCTCAGTTAGATAGTGTTTAAATAATACCTTTCATGAATTAGTTGCATGAAGCATAAAATAGGAATCTTTGTTCTGATATTGATGATGCTAGCAATGGCTGGTATCGTAAGCGCAACATGCTCTTATACTCAGAATGTTCAGGACGGGAGGGATTTCTTCGGGATGACTTCAACAGCATATAATTCTACTCATTATGGCCTCACAAATTATACAGATATAATCTTCCAGCAAATGAATGACATAACGCCAAGGCTGAATTTCACAGTTGGATTCACAGAGACTGCTAATTTTAGCAAGACTACCGACCAGCATTACAATGCTTTTGACAAGTCTTGGCAGCTTAATTATTACAACGCAACAGGAATCAATATTATGGCTGGAGCGACAAACATCACAGATCAGATGTCTTATGTTCCTGAGAGCAGCGAACTTATTTTGCTGAACTCTTCTTACAACAATACCAATCTCACCATCACTTACAACAGATTGTTCATCAAGAATGTTGATAATATGGTGAATGCTCCTGGAGTTATATGCACGCTATGTGGATCGGGTTATGATTTGAACACCTCTTCTTTCGCATACGGCAGCGCAGTCGGTGTCAAGCTAAGGGATTCTGCATTGAATGGGCATGATTGGGCTGTAGTGTGGTATAATACCGAGAGGACATGCGCAGCAGATTCGTCATGCAGCACTCCAGTTAATTCAACAATATTCAATATCCTTGCAGGAATGTTTATGCTTGGGATGATTGTGTTCATAGTATTCTCAATTAAGTCAGATGCGAGTGTAAGCTCAATAATCACATCTGTCGTAGTGTTTTTAATCATGATTGTCGGGCTCATTATAATTAATGGCCTGGTGCAAAGCTTTTGCACAGCAATACCTTAAATTTACCAATAAAATAACGGAGGAACCCAAAATGAAAAACAAGAAAGGTCAAGTCGCAGGGATCATAGCCCTTGTAGTTGGACTCGTTGTGGCAGTTATCCTCCTGATTGGAGTTTTAGTGCCGGTCACAGCTGATGTTGTGGCGACAGGAAACTTCTCAGGAGTTAACCTAACAATAGCCAACAACCTAACCACATTCATTTTGATCGGCGTCTTAGTGCTGATCGCAGGTGTGGCAATTTTCGGAATGAGCCGAAGATAAATGGCAAAGATAGTTTAATACGGAGGTATTAAAAATGAACAGAAAAGGTCAAGTAGCAGGAATAATTGCTCTAGTCGTAGGACTAGTAGTTGCAGTGATTCTGCTTGTTGGAGTATTGATACCAGTTACAACTACAGTTGTAGCCAACCAATCCTTCACTGGCGTGAACGCGACTATAGCTAACAACCTGACCACATTCATCTTGATAGGTGTTTTGGTTTTGATTGCGGGCGTAGCAATATTCGGAATGTCACGAAGGGAATAAAATCTCGGTTCATGGCGTATCGAAGCTGGAAGTGATGATAAGCTTCCAGCATATTCTTTTCTTTTAGATAAATTTAAATACAACCTTGCCCAAACACTGTAAATCGAAGGTGCCTAATGGATGAAACTGTCCTTATAATTTTTACAGCGTTTGTACTCGTTCTCTTCTTCATAGGTTTTTTCAAGAAGCAGGTTATCTTATCTGTGTTTTCTGGAATAGGATTTTTTCTCATTGGCCTTTTTGTCATGCAGGGAGTGACCTATTCAACAGGTGCTTCGTTTGTCGACGCTAACTGGACGACAACCAATATGACAAATAATTTCGCAGTTTGGCATACGACCTACGGAATCCCCATATTTCTATTCTTATCTCTCTTCGGAATTTCTCTCATAATCATATCTGTCCTCGAATATATGCACGGAAAAAAGACACATCCTATGGATAGGGTAGGGGAAGATGATGATGAATGAAAATAATAATATTTATGCTGCTGATTTTAGTCCTTGTATTGGTTTCCTCGTGCACTCCGCAGCAGGATGTTTATTATATCAAGAAGGATATTTGCAGGCAACCGGGAAATTATTGCCATGAATTTGTGATTAATGGAGGAACCGCCAATATAAGTTTTCCAAGTGTGGCTGGCGGAGATTTTAATTATACAGTTGAGAGTTAATATGATCAAAGCCAAAAAACCAGTTTTCATCGTGATGTTGGCCCTGATGCTCCTAGTGACATTGGGGCTGACATCAGCTTATCCAGATAGGATTTGCTATCCTCTTAATACGGGGATCCTTTGCTTAAACTCAACTTCAATAACAGGGATGTCGATAGACTATTCTAGCATTACGAATCCCCCAGATTTGTCTATCTTCGTAAACTACACCTATCTGGCATCCAATTATTACTCCATTGCGCAGATTGATGCCCAGCAGCTTGCCCAAAATAATACTGTTCTGGGCATCAATACTTCGCTTTGGATAGCGATAAACAACATCAGCCTGACTCCGGGCCCGCAGGGACCGCAGGGAATACAAGGTATCCAAGGAATCCAAGGCATTCAGGGCCCTATCGGATTGAATGGCAGCCAGGGAATACAGGGTATTCAGGGGATTGCAGGAACTAACGGAACAAATGGCTCTCAAGGTATTCAGGGAATACAGGGAATCCAAGGACTTAATGGTTCTCAAGGAATACAGGGTATCCAGGGTATCGCAGGAACAAATGGAACAAACGGAGCAAATGGCAGTCAAGGAATACAGGGTATTCAAGGTCCTATTGGATTGAATGGTTCTCAAGGAATACAAGGTATCCAGGGCATTGCAGGCACCAATGGAACAAACGGAGCGAATGGCAGTCAGGGAATACAGGGTATTCAGGGAATACAAGGAATTGCAGGCATCAATGGAACTAATGGAAGCCCAGGAACTAATGGCACCAATGGGTTGAATGGCTCAGATGGCGCTGTAGGCCCACAGGGACCCCAAGGAATCGCTGGAATCAATGGGACCAATGGAATCAATGGCACGAATGGAATTAATGGCTTAAACGGCTCGCAAGGGCCTCCTGGCGTTAATGGCTCTACTCCCAACATTACTTCAGTTATTTGGGTTGGTGGGAACTTCACTATGCTTTGGGATACTGGTTTCAGCTTTACAAGCCCAGATTTGACTGGTCCGCAGGGAACTGATGGATTAAATGGTACTGATGGAGTAGATGGTACAAATGGGACGAATGGAATAAACGGGACTAGCATAAACATAAGCTCGGTTGTTTGGGATTCTGGGATTTCAAATACTACTTGGAGCAATAGCCAATGGTTTGTTTCTCCTAATCTTACTGGCCCACAGGGATTGCCTGGAGTTGATGGAACCAACGGAACAAATGGAGTTGATGGAACCAACGGAACAAATGGAGTTGATGGTGTAAACGGAACAAATGGAGTCGATGGAATCAATGGTTCTACTCCAAACATAACTTCAGTTACTTGGGACGGTGGAAACTTCACCATGACTTGGGATACTGGGTATATTGTTTATAGCCCAAACCTTACAGGACCCATAGGGCCTCAAGGACTTCCAGGAGTTGATGGTGTCAATGGCACTAATGGGGTTGATGGTGTCAATGGCACTAACGGGGTTGATGGTATCAATGGGACCAACGGAATAGATGGTTTAAACGGCACTAATGGGATTGATGGTGTCAATGGGACCAACGGAATAGATGGCAGCCCAGGAACTAATGGAACTAACGGAATTGATGGTGTCAATGGCACTAATGGGGTTGATGGTGTCAATGGGACCAACGGAATAGATGGCAGCCCAGGAACTAATGGAACTAACGGAATTGATGGTGTCAATGGAACCAATGGAGTTAATGGAACTTCATTTAGCGTCGGAAATGGATATCTTTATGATAACGGAAGTAATGTTATATTCTTCAATGATACACATAATAATGCTACAATAGGGGTGATAGCAACAGCAAAAGTAGCTCTCCTAGATATAAAAAATATTAAGGCTTCGGATGACTGGATGATGTATTATAGTGACGCTAGTGGAATGCAGGAATTACCTTTGAATACTGGTTCAGGAAAATACTTGAAGAGCAATGGAGAGGCTGCTCCTACGTGGGGGACTCCAGCTGGAACGACTTATACTGCTACTGCTCCTTGGCTTAATCTTGCTGGGACAGTATTTGCTTTTAATAGCACTTACGCCAATACTTTATGGAATGATACTGCAGCAATAAACTCGGTCAATAGCACCGTCACCAGCCTGGTATCATCAAATACAACCACCAATGGAAGAATAGACTCAGTAAATGCTACAGCAGTGGCTGCTCTTCCAAAGGCCGGAGGGACAATGACTGGGAACATCTCTACAAATTCACAGGTTCAATATACTGTCAATGGGACGGTAAATACTTATGCTAACGGATGTTCTCAGATTGCTAATGCTACAGGAATTTACTTTGTGTGTTAAAATGAAAGCATGGCTTTTATTAGTCGGAATCTTATTAGCTTGCTCTAGTGTGAACGCTGTTTCTGTAAGCACTAATTTCACTTCTACGACAACCTGGATTGCTCCTCAGAATTTTCCAACTGGAAATTATACAATAACAATTGAGATGTGGGGTGCTGGCGGTGGTTCGGGTGGTGCAGGCGGTACAAATGGAGGTGGATCTGGAGGTGGAGGAGGATCTTATTCTCTGCAGACAGTCACTGTCAATCCAGGCCAAACCTATACTGTTACCATCGGAGCTGGAGGGACTGCAGGAAGCAATGTTGCTGCAGGTGGAGATGGTGGTGATTCCTGGTTCAATGCGACAACAATTGCCTTGGCCAAGGGAGGAAATGGCGGAGGCTATTGGGATAATGGCCAGGTAGGAACTGGAGGCTTGGGTGGAAATTCATCTCTCAATATAGGTACAACTAAATATGATGGTGGTCTTGGAGGCACAAGCACAAGCGGGGCAAGTGGAGGGGGTGGAGGTGGAGCTGGAAGCACTGGTGCAGGAGGAAATGCTTCTGTGAATACGGCTGGAAATGGAACTGCAATCGGCGGAGGAAATGGAGCTGCTGGAAAGACTTCAACGGCTTCTGGAGATGCAGGAAATGTTTATGGTGGTGGAGCTGGCGGAGGAATGAGATTATCCGGTTCTGTAGCTGGAGCAATTGGTGGAGCTGGCTTAGTAAAGATAACCTATAATGATCAATATTATTCAAGCCCTTATGCTGTGGGCGGCACAATAACATTCGATGGAACATATTATGTTCATACATTCATTTCCACATCTTCATTTAATATTAGCTCGAGCAACCTAATTGTAGATTTGTTGGTTGTTGCTGGAGGCGGAGGTGGAGGAGCTGTTATTGCTGGAGGCGGTGGTGCTGGTGGTATCGTCTATAATTCTTCATTTTCCGGGATAGCATCAACTAATTATACTGTGACTATTGGTGGTGGGGGTGCTGGCGGAACATCTAGCACAGTCAGAGGTTCGTCTGGAGTGAATAGCTCATTCAATGGAACAAATGTGGCGATTGGTGGTGGAGGTGGAGGCTCTGAAAATGCTGCGGATGGCCTTATTGGTGGTTCTGGGGGGGGAGGCTCCTATAATTCTGGAATTGGGGCAAATGGGACTTCTCCTCAAGGAAAGAAGGGTGGAAATGGAATTTCATCTACTAAAAAGGCAGGAGGGGGTGGGGGAGGAGCTGCTTTGAATGGAACCGATGGGACTATAACTTTAGGAGGTGCTGGAGGCAACGGTACAAATTATTCAATCAATGGGTCTAATGTTTATTATGCTGGCGGAGGCGGAGGAGGAAGCGATATTGTTGGAGGGGTTGGTATTGGAGGAATAGGTGGTGGAGGCAATGGAGGAACGGTTGGAGCTCCTACTGGAGGAACAGCGAATACCGGCGGTGGTGGAGGAGGCGGATATTCTGGAACTACTGAGGATGGGGCTGCTGGAGGATCAGGAATAATTATAGTAAGATATGCTGCACCAACAACTACCTGCACATATTCTGGTTCTGGAACTTGGACAATAACAATATCAGATAATTGCACTTTGGGTAGTAATAGAACAACACAAACAACATCTAAAAATTTTACAACAACTGGAACTTGGACTGCACCAGGAACTGGAAATTATAATATTACCGTAGAATTGTGGGGTGCAGGTGGTGGTGGAGGTGGTAGAGCAACTGTTGGTTTTGCTGCTGGTGGTGGTGGTGGTTCTTACTCCAAAATAAATTTAAGTATAGTAGGTGGAACTACATATAACTTTTCTATAAGTAATTTAACTGCTGGTGGTAGTGGTGGAAATTCTGGTGCTGATGGTTCAAGTTCTTGGTTTTGGAACTCAACAACTGCGTTGGCAGTTGGTGGAAAAGGTGGTGGAGGTGGAACACAAGCAAGTGGAATACCTGGTTTGGGAGGAAATTCATCTCTAAACATTGGTGATGTTAAATATTCTGGTGGAAATGGAACTGGAAATACTACATCAACGGCATCTGGTGGTGGTGGTGGTGGTGCTGGAACTACAGGAAATGGAAATAATGCCGTATTAAGAGCAGGTGGTGCAGCAAAAGCAAATTATGGTGGTGCTGGTGCTACTCGTTCAGGAACTAATGGTGCTGGTGCTGGTGGTTCAGTTTATGGTGGTGCTGGTGCTTGTGGAATGGGTAATAATGCAGGTGGTGGTGCTGGTGCTGGAGGATTAATTATATTAACTTATGATGAAATTGTCCCTATTCCTTTAGTTATTAATAATTCAATAGTTGTTACAGGTAATAATGGAATATTGACTATCAATGGAACAGTTTTAGCAAATAAAACATTATCATTTGTTCCAACTGGTGCGTTCACAGGTAATTTTATTGTAGCAATACTCAAAGGTTATACTTTTGGTGTATTCAAATAGATGGGAGGTTTTCAAATGAATAAGAAAGAGAAAGCGGATTACGAGGAAGCTTCAGAGGTTCAAGGAGATATTGATGAATCAAAGTCAAATGAGATAGCTTATGATATGGAGATGTCCAAGCAGAAGAACTATCCTTCTGGGATAATTCCGCAGGATCTTTATCAATACAAAAGGATGAGAATGCAGCCAGAATCTTCGGCTGACTTCCCTGGACAGATAGATAAGGATTGGGTTCTTGCCAATATCTCAGGAGATCGCCCAAATCTGCAGCAGAAGAAGTTTGAGGTCGGAACCTATCTCTTGTTGAAGAGTGTCTTTGTAAAGAGTGCTAGGATTCCATTACAGGATGGTGCAGGCCAATCTATCCAGATAAATGGCAATCCAGTCTTCTTTGAAGGAAAGGTATTTGATGAGGCTTTTCAGCCAGTCACAGATTATGTTCTTTCTCTGATCAAGAGCGAATTGGTTGGAAGTAGAGGAATGGGACCAGACCGTGAAGCTGTGTTGGATATAACAACCGGATTCAGGAAGCAGGTTGAGAAAAAGAAGTCCCAGGAAGGTAAGGTATTTGGAATGGGGGTTTGAACATGAATACGGTTGGATTATTATCTTGGTTGATAGTTGGGTCAATAGGAACATTATTGTTTCTTGCTACACTGATTTTCTTCGGAAAATTGATGAAGCTACAGATGAAGATATGGTTCCTTGCAAAGAAAGGATTTCACCTTATAGAACACGTTGGGACGAACAAAGTCAGGACTTATTTCTATCTGAAGCCAAATGATAACAAGTTTGATTTCAAGAGCGGATTCTATCTGCATTATCCGGAGGCCACAACTAAAGTAAGAGGTGTGATGCCCAATACTCCTTCTGGATTTAAGAGATTGGACCAGATGTCAGAAGTAGAGGGTGCTAAGCTTCAAGAGACAGTTGGAAAATTGATCTATGATACAAGCGCAGTTTCTTTGAGATGGGGAATACCAATCATAACTTATGTTGGAAACAGCCCTTATCCTGTCAATTTCACTGAGCCTGAGAAAGAATATGGTGCCCAGGTCATCAGGGATGTCTATATCCGTCTTTTAGCGACGGAACAATATGGATTTATGAAGAAGATAATAACTATAGGGATGATCATTCTAGGAGTGATTGCGGTTGCATTGATCCTGATTTATTTCGGATATAGGTCGCAGGCTGGCAACACAGCCATGTGCATGGCAAATTGGAACTCAACTGCACAAAGCTTAATTAATTGCATAAATCAGACGGCAGAACATGTCGCTGCAAATATGCCGATAGGAAGAGTATGAGGTGGTTGGAATGTTAGATGAAGCGAAAGAAAAACTGAAAGCATTGAAGATAACCCTGGATTTCCAGAGGAGGGATAGCACTTCCCTGAATAATATCCTGGCAGATCTGAAGATAAAGCACAATATCCCGGATGATGACTGGCTCCAGATAAGTGTAGCCTTTTCTGTGCTGACATCAAGGGAAGTCATAGGTAAGATGAGATGAAACTCCCGCCCGTAGTTGGAATAAGCATGCTTGACTTCGATACGAAGAAAGCTGTCCTTAGTGCATGCGCAATAGAGGTTGTCCTTCTGCTGATAGCTGTGGTTTCCAAGGTCTTTGGGGTTATTATGCTGGCAATATTTGCCGTTCTGGGTGTAGTGATGGCTATTAGTATTTTTTCTAAAAAGAAGGAATCAAAGGAAGATGCCAAAGGAAGAAATATCATTTGAAGAGAAGAAAGCTTTGCCAGAATTGCTGTTGAAGCAGCAGATCGCAATAGTTGATAGAGGTCTAGTCATCCAGGCGTATAAAGTTCTTGAACGAAACAAGAGGATGAATTGTGGAATAGTGAGCCAGCAAGACAAGGCAACCTTCGAATCCGAGCTTGCTGGCCTATTCCTTGATATCAAAGTTATGATCCAATCCAAGAAAAGGTATTCTACCATGAATAATTATGAGAAGGAGAATTTCACTAATCTCTCTTCTCTCGTGATGGGCAATGCAAATTTCAAGGTTCCTGAGCTTGTCACGATGATGAATTATATGATGCGCATGCTTCACGACCTTAACCTTACGAATCTTCTTATTAACGAGCGTGGCCCATTCGATGATTGGAAGCAAGGGCTCTAGATAGTGTTTAAATACTACTCGTTGTATATACAGAGCTCATGAAAAGAACTAGCATGATTAGCATACGCCTAAAGCCTTCTGATTATTTCTGGATGAAAAAAGAAAACATCAGTCCTACACGAATTCTCGACGATGCTTTATTGAGATTGAGGAAAAAGAAACGATGGCTATAAACGAATCAACAACAGAAGAGAATGTCTCGGCTGTAGCTCCTCAGGTTCAATCAACCCCTCAAGTATCTCCTACAAATCCCGTTCCTCCTCAAGTTTTCAGGCAGTATTTTCCTCAAGGCGGAACTGTTCAGCCAGCACCAGCTCCAATTCCCTCAACTACTCAGCCAAAGATAAATCCTTTTGTTCCAATTACAACTCAGATTGCTGGGACAGAAACTGGGCAAGGAACATTATTTAATGCCTTATATGCCCAGCCAAATATTCCTGCAGTTGAAGCTGCTGCTTTTCAAAAGCGCGCAGGTCCAGTTCCCACTTTCTTTTATAAAGGAGCCCAGACTGAAGAATTTGTTGGGAGGGAAATGATTTCCCAAGCAGAAGCTAGGATGGCTGCAACTCCAAAGCCAACAAACTTATTTGATTTAAGAGGAGCTCCAGCCACAGCTTTATCAAGGATAGAGAAAATTGGTGGAGAAATATTCACTGGATTAGGAATCGGAACCAGAAATCTTTTGTTCACTGGGGAAGAAGCTATTGTCCTTGGTGGAATGGTGGCGCCAAAGATTGTAAAGCCAACTCCAGAAGAAAAGATACTTCAATCTCAGGCTCTAAATTATGGGATAGATATTGGTTTCAAAGGCCTTACTGCTGGCATTGGGTTCTTTGAAGGTGCAGCTGCAGGAGGAGCGGCAACCAAGGTAGCAAGCAAGACATTGGCTGCTGCTGGAATTGCAAGCTTAGGTTATTCTGCTGCGACTACGAAGAATTGGGATGAGTTTGGGGATCAGGTTCTTGGTGGCCTTGTTGCTTATGGAACTATTGGATTTGGAGCTCATGCCATTGGAGGATTATATGCTCCAGAGACCTTTGTTTTGCCAGGTCCTGAGCGTGTTTCAACAAGAATAACTGATGTTAATAGGGCAACGGTGAGTGCAGAATCAACTCAGTTCATAATGGGCCAGAGGCCAACATCAAAATATCCTAAGTTGTTTGGAACCTCGACGACAAAAGTTGTTGGAGAGGTTGGACCAATGGCGGGAATGTTTACTACAGAAGCAGAGATAGTTCCAACCAGGGCTGGAAAAAGCACAATCAGGCCCATGGAAGAGACAACAGTTAATTTCCAGAATTATTTTGGCAATGAGAAAATCAGGGCAGTTGGAGCTCAGCAGGAAACATTTTATTTTCCAGAGGGAACTCCAGCAGGTTTTGGTGCAGCAATTGGTTCCTATGGCGCTGGAGTTGATAAGCCGATTTTGAATGTGGTTTCAACTGGTTATAAGTATCCTGATGTCTTATTTAATCCTAAGGCAGCAAGAACTAGAGCCGGAAGCGTTTTCTATGAGTTTGAACCGACATTTGTAGGTACAGAAATGCAAGGTTTAGGATTGGCTGACGAATTGATACGCTTCAAGCAGACTGAAGTATTGCCGCAATCAGCAACAATGCAGGATATCGGTACTACAAGATTCATTGAATATCCTGTTAAGGAAGGCGAGCCTTATTCATTTTTGAGGACCAGCAAAGGAACTGGAGATATAAAGATAAACGAGGAGTTATTCTCATTCAAATATACTCAGCAGGCAAGAAGTCTTGGTCTTGAAATAAACAATAAAATCCTTTTTGGCCTAAAGACAGATGTGTCTCTTCAGAGAATGGTTGGAGGAAAGCCAGCTGAGATTGGCTGGAATGTCAGGGCAAAGGGAATGGGAACTGCTGTGGATAACATTATTTTCGCAAGACAAAATGTTGAATGGTTTAAGATTGGTTCTGAGAAGCCAAGCGCCAGGTATGGTGACTTTATGCTTGGTAAGATCTCTGTAGAGCCCGAGACGATATTTGAAGGTGGAAGGCTATTCAAGGAAGATGTGATCAAGCTTGAAGGCTATGGTGGGACTCCAGGAAGGCAAGGTGGTTTCAGGGATTTCTTCTATAGTGATGCTTTGAAAGTTGCAGAGCTTAAAGCAAAGGGGGCCAATATCGAATTTTATAGATATAGTGGTGGAAGCCAAAGGCCAATTCCTTTCCCGGAAGCAGCAGAAGAACCTTTGGTTGTGCCAAGGCCTCCAAAAGGTTTCAAGCCGCTAGATATAAAACCTTCTGAACTTGAGCCCCTTGTAGTTCCAAGGCCTCCAAAATCAATGGCTGAACAATTTACAATGTCAAAAGAAGTTGCTTCAAGGCTTGATTTTGTAGATAAGAGTGATTTGGTTCGTGTAGCTAAAAGTATGTCTGGAACTGAGATGAAGGCCAGAGTTGGAGGGGCGGTTGCAGCTCAACAGCGCCCAGGATTCTCAGTGAGATCTTCACAGGCATTCGGATTCCCGGTTGTATTTCCTTCTGCAAGACAGACAAGAGAACAGTTCAGTATTGGATATCCTGTCTCCCGAGCCGCGCCTGCGATAAAAATTGAATCAATTGGTGGGTTGAAATCTGATTTGATTCCTGCCTCAGCAAATCTTCTCTTTCCAGTTTCAAAAGGGGCTTTGAGAAATGAATTCTCTCCAATTTTAAAGGGAAGTTTAAGGAATGAATTGTCCCCTATTTTAAGGGGTGAACTTAGAGGTGAGTTAAGAGGAGAGCTTAGAAATGAATTTAGGACCGAGCTAAGGACTGAGTTAAAAACTGAGTTGAAGACTGATCTAAAAACTAATTTAAAAATTGATTTTGTTCCAGATCTTACAACTCCTTTTGTTCCTGAATTTGACATTCCGTTTACTCCAGAAATGCCTTTTGCATTTGGATTTGGAGGGAAGAAGAAGAAGGGAAAGAGAAAAGCGAGCTTATTTGATGTTTTTGTAAGGGAATCAAAGCCAAAGGGTAAAAGCAGGGTAAAGGAATACCTTGTTTCAAAGAAGCCATTAGGGAAGATATCTGCCTTGAACCTTGGTTCTTATTATGCTGATGTCACTACAGCCAGGACTTTCAGGCTTGTTCCTCACGGATTCGGGGAGGCTGTTGATTCAGCTTTATCACCTAGAGTTTCAAAGTTCAGGGCCCCAAAAGGAAGGAGTAAATTGGCTGGAGGATCTTATGTTGAGCGTTCAGCCCATGCAATTGATACTGCTGCTGAGAAAGCGGGGATTACCATGAAGGGACTTCTAGCTTCAAAAAGGAAAAGACAAGGGTGGTTTTAAATGAAAACAACAAGAATGCCAAGCAAGAAGATCAAGTTTTTTATCAGGGATGAGAGTGATGCCTCAAAGACTTATGCTCATTTAGGGAAGAAATACCACGATCATATATTGACGCACATGGCTGCTGATGAGGCCCGCCACAGGAAATATTGGGTAAGGATCTGCAGGGAGAAGGGCGTGTGCAAATAGTTTTAAAATAGGAGGAAATAAAATGGAACGAGAAACAGTTAAAATGATAAGGAAAATGTCTCACAAGGACTTGCTTCACAACGTGAACAAGATTCGCCATGAGAAGGAAAGGCCAGAGACCTATGGAAGGCATGGAACAACAAGATGGGTCACATCTAGTGAGTTCTGGGCTGGACATCATGGAGAGATGAAGAGGGAGCTTGCAAGAAGGCAAAAGGCAGGATTGATAAAGAAAGCTGCTGGAAAGCCCAAGCGCCAGGGATTTGGATTTAAGTTTTTTTAGGAGGTAAAAAAATGAATAAGAAAGGCCAGCAAATGTTAGCTAATGTGATTGGCTTCATAATAATAGCCATCATAGCTGCTGTGCTAAGCCCGGTACTAAGTACATTCATGAGCAGCGCAATTAACTCCTCCAATGCAACAGGAACAACCCTTCTGCTTATGCAGTCTGTTGTCCCTATGTTTTGGGTAGGTATAATCGTGCTGTTTTTCGTGATGATACTTTACAGGGGAGCACCACCACAGATGCAGTGAAAACATGAAACTAAAATTTATTTTAATATTTTTAGTCTTCGCTCTAGCTTTAGCTGAATTCTCTTCTGCGACAAGCGGCGGAATAGTTACATGTATCCCTGGAAATTATACCATCAGGACGTTCATTTCAAATGGAACTCTGAATGTCACGGGCACTTTAAGTCTTAAAGTCCTGGTTGTAGCTGGTGGTGGAGCTGGCGGATATGATTCTGCAGGTGGCGGAGGAGCAGGAGGACTCGTCTATAATGATTCATTTACTGCCTCTGGTATCTATAATGTGGTGGTAGGATCTGGCGGAATAGCTGGTGGTTTGGGTGCATCAACTAGCGGAACAGATTCTTCTTTTGACGGCATGACTGCCAAAGGTGGGGGTGTCGGAGCAGATTATAGGCATGCAGGAACAGCAGGAGGTTCAGGAGGTGGTGGTTCTGGAGATGGTACTTATGCCGGAGGAGCTTCAACTCAGACAAATTCAAATGGGACTGGCCACGGATATGCTGGCGGAATCAGGTCGGGCTCATTCTTCTCAGGAGCCGGAGGCGGAGGAGCGGGAGCAATAGGTGGAACTGGAGGAATCCCTTCTGGATGGAATTCTGGTGCTGGAGGAGACGGCCTTACATATTCGACAAGTGGATTTGATGAATCATATTCTGGCGGTGGTGGCGGTGGAAGATTAGGAGCTCTTGGTGGCCTGGGTGGAGGAGGTACTGGAGGCAATCTGGCAGCAAATAATAGTGCAACTTATTATGGTGGAGGGGGAGGTGGTGGTGCACAATTGGCATCCGGTGGCAATGGTTATCGGGGAATAGTCATTGTAAGATACGATTCCGGATCAACTGTTTGTAATGCAACTTATCTTTCACAGCTAAGCATAACTATCTTGAATGTCCTTAATGAATCACCAATAACAGATAATGTTACGGTGACAATCCAGATGTCGGACGGATCAAATTTCCAATCAAATACGACTACAACAGGGACGGCTTTTTTCCTTGCGGTAGTTCCTGGAACTTATGTTGTCAGCCTAAGTTCTCCTAATTATTGGCCAGTCAGCTATCAGCTTACCATCCCACAATACACCCTTGTGAATAATACGGCCTACCTAACAGCAAGATTGGTACCTTTGGCTTCCGGGATAAATATCACGATGGTTACCCAGAACAATATGAACCAGATAGTTCCCGGAGCCAGGATACTTGTCGCCAAGCACATAAATGGGACTTATCAGACGATATCAGATACAATCACTGATTCAGTTGGAGCTTCAGAAATTTATGTTGAGCCTTCAGTAGCATATCTTGTCACAATAACTGCAAGTGGATTCCTGCAGCTTCAATTCTTGCATACATTCTCATCTGCGGTGAATCCAGATGTTTTCATATTGCAGAGGCCTGCTGGACCAATGACGACTACAAATATATTTGATGATGTCACATTTTATTATTCTCCAACCCAGATTAATCTTAATCAATCTGCTGCCCAATCATTTTTCCTTAGCGCAACAAGTGCATCTTCACAACTAGTTTCAATAAGTATAGATAGCACACTCGGAAATAACTCGGTATTTGGATCTCCAGCTTCAGCAGTGGTCGGAATAACTGTTGATTTATCATCTTATAATGGCACATATCCTGTTCAGTATTGCATAAATCAGGCATCCAATCCGGTTTATTGCTTCACCGTGAATTATTGGGTCGGCCCGGTGCCAGCATCGAATAGCATTGGTGTTTGGCTAGACACAGTGAAGAGCAATTTTACAGGAACAGATGGGGCTGGATGGCTTACCTTGATAGCGACGCTTATTGTCCTTATGTTGTGCTTCACAGTTTCAAGATTAGGCAATCCTACCGTGACCACAATAACTGGTTTTATAGGAATGATTGTATTTGCAGTGATTGGGTGGGTTTCGCCAATAATAGTCGGCTTTATATCTGTAGTGGGATTAATGATGTTTTTCCTACGCAGAGGAGGATATTAAGATGTCATTTTTACTAAAAGGAGCGCTTTTCTATCTGATGTTAGCCATAGCACTCTCCTTTGCTGTGCCCAATGTAGTTTTCGGGACAGGAACTAATCCCACAGCAGATACTCTTCTTTCCTGGTTCAATATTCACAGGGATATTGCGACTAACGATATTAGCGTCAGCCAAGGCCTGAGTGGTTCTGGAGTAGCAGCCAATCCGTGGGGTAATATGTCATCGCAGCCAACCATCCCTACAGGAACAACTTGGTATAGAGGAATAGATCCTTTGCTTCAGGTTTGGTCCTGGATAAGCACGATAGGTGCCATGTTTATGAGCCCAATAATCCTTTTGACAAAGCCAGAGCTTACAGGAATTCCAATTGCTATATTATTGATTATAGCGGTCCCAGTTGTCTTGCTTTTCATCATAAGCTTAATTGGATGGATAAGGAGTGGTGAACTGTGATACCCGCGATCTTCCAAACAATTCAGAATGGGCTTCAGAGCCTATTTGGAAGCTTGGCGCTTCCTGCTTTGCTAATAATGCTAGTCATAGCTGTGGCATTCATGATTGCAGGAATAGATTTCAGGTTTGCACTGATGATGGTTTCTCCGCTCACTCTAGCCTTCGTTTCAATAGGTTGGTTCCCGGCGTGGGTTTCAGTTGTATTCTGGATCTTCGTTGTAGCGATAGCCGGTTTCATGCTGTGGTCAAATCTGCAGCAAGGGAATTTTTAACTCAATCCCTCATCGAAAGCCTGGAGTCTCCAACCGGCTCCAGGCTAATATTTTAGAACTTAGGAGGTAATCGTGAGAATTTCTTTCTGATAGCTTTCATGTGTGGCTTTATGTAGACAGGAAGCGCTGTTGTGGAGCTGCTACACCCAGGCCGGTAAAGAAATATGTGCTCATGCCTTCAAAGCTTATCATTTTTACTATAACCCCAATATCTATCTAATAAGGCAACAATCACAGCTCCAACCGCTCCGGAGGCTGCAATTATGCCAATAATCTTCAATGCCGCGATATTTATCATGAAAATAAACGGTCGTTTTTCAAGATACAACCTTCTCCTCTGATAAAAAGGTAGGTTTTACAGAGGGGGTTTTTCTAGGCCTTCCAAGTACCTTACCTTGTGCTCTGGCTCTTGCAAGTCCCAATAGAGTTCTTTCCCTAATCCTTTCTCTTTCAAAGTTAGCAAAGGCAGCCATGTTGTAAGCAAAAACTCTTCCTGCTGCTGTTGTGAGATCAAGAGCCTCTTTGAAGCTGAACATCAAATAGCCTTTGGCAGTGAATTCCTCAATCTCAAGTACAAGTTCGCTCATTGTGCGTCCCCAACGGTCAAGGCTCCAAAAAGCAACGCCCTTTACTTCTCCTTGCCTGATGAGCTTCAATACCTTTTCCTTCTCAGGTCTAGTATCTCGGCTACTGATCTCATCAATATATTCACCGACAACTTCATGTCCCATGGCAATAGCCCAGCGTCTAAGTTCAATAAGCTGATTCTCTGGGTTTTGTTCTAATGCTTTTGAGACTCTTGCATATAATGCTACTTTCATTCTATCCACCTCACAGGCATAGTTGAGCAATTTACCAGAATTCCATTCTGATAGCAATCTTGACTGATTGTTTCAGTTCCTCTGCTCTCGGTGAATGTGCACCATAGTAGATTGCATTCTACTTTGTCAGCATTAAAATAGGCTATCCCAAATAATACCGCCTCAAATAATGAAGCGATTGCAACTATCACAAATAGGATAAATAATATTTCTTTCATTGTCCTTCCCTCAGCAATAGCCAGATCAGGTATCCGGTGAATAATATTAGGGCAAACATAAACCCCATCAATGAATAAACTACTTCTCCTCCATGTCCGAAACAAATCATTCTTTCCCCTCCATCTCTTTTAGCTTTGCCAGGATTCTTCTTCTCACAGTCTGATAGCTAACTCCGCAGGCCAGATCTTCTGCAATAGTTCTCCATCCTGGCTGAGGCAAGGACATCCTCATATTCATCGCCTCTTCCAAATCGAACTTCTTAAATTTCCTTCCCGGCTTCACTAAGTATCACCTTTATCTTTTTCCTTTTTTTGAATATCATTATTGCTGCCCAGATCCCGAACAGCCCAAAAAGTATTCCTTCTGTCCAATCCCAAGTTGATTGTGAGATGTTGAAAGTTATTGCTGCTTGCATGATCACTGCAAAGACCAGCAATCCTATCGCAAAAACCACTAAGCTGTTACATAATATAGGTTGCCAATCCTTTTTCAGCAGCGGCACAATATAAATATAGAAAAATAGAGCTGCCAAAGCCAGAGCCATAAGTATAATTATCTTACTAGGCATCTTTTCCAGCTGGTTCAGCATCGCAACTTGATCTAGCCTGCAAGTTTCAGCGAAAGATGGGGCATCAATACTAATATTATAGGGTATCATGTGGTTTTACCTTCATTTGGAGTATATTATATCTATAATTTTAATTATTATCTTTTTACACTGTGTGTCTGTTGATTATCTGTTGCTCTTTTTAATTGACCTTTTCTTCCAAGTCTCGCTCTTTCAGGGTCCTTCGATTCTTCTATCCAGGTTAGCACAGACTCCCTGCTGAATAGGCAACTCCCATCTGGCAAAGTCCTTGCCGGAACGACAAGGCCATTGCGAACCCATCTGTTCAAAGTGCCAGGACTTACTCCGAACATTGCCGCCGCCTGGCCCATTCTCATTAGGCCAGAAATATCTTCCGCTCCCTTGTAGATTCCCATAGCATTGCCGAACTCCTGCTTGGCATCCACTATGGCTGAATCCTTCTTGTCATCATAGGCTTTCTTCAATGATCCCTTGTAGATTGGGAACTTGCTTCTGAAGTTAGGCTTGTGCGCCAAGATATTAGCTATGCTTGGAGTCTTCATCTTCTCCATCAGCTTGTTGAATAGCTCTTTGCTGTAAACATAAACCAGGCCTCGCTTCGCAACTATGGCAACAGCAAAAGCTTTATCATATTTAACGTAGCCTGTCATGCTCAATGGATTTGGGAAGCATACGAAGTAGATGTGGCCAGCCTTCCTTATCTTGGTGATTGCCTTCTTGAACTCCTTCACTTCCTTTGCCTGCCAGTTCGAAGCTTCGAGTTCCTTGGCTTCATCCAAGATAATGATTGCTCCCTTTCTGCAAGTCATCAGGGCCTTGGCAAACTCCTTGATGCTGAATGCCACGTTCTCTATCGGGGTATCATACCCTCTTTTCCCATCTAGAGTTTCCGTACAATCCAGCACCAAGTTTGATTTGCCGCTACCTTCGATTCCTCCAACAAGGATCATGAAGTCCTGCTCAGTCTTCTCCTGCGTTTCGTAGATGATGTTGAGGAGTTCACCTAAGCCTTCCTCAAATTCAAGAATCTCTTTGCTCACTCTTAATCATCCCGGTAAGTTGTGCTTGCTTCAATCCGCATTGTGAGCAGGTAAAGTTCTTCCTTCCATAGAGCTTGCCGGCATTTGTCAGCACTTGCTCTTCGGTAACATCAACCGCCGGCACTTTAAGCCTGCACGATTTGCACCACAACATCTCCTGTGCCGCGTCCTGCTTCTCCGGCAAGATGAACTGCGGTTTAACTGGTGGTTGGGCAGCTGGTTGCTGTACGATTGGTTGCTGGATTGGTTCCTGATAAACAGGCTGTCTCAATGCCCTCTCATAAAGTTCCTGGTAAAGCCTTTTGTAATCAGGTGGAGCTTGTGGTGGCTTTGGAACTTCTAATTCTTGGGGAAGATGGAGAGCCTGAGACTTGGCTGGTACTTCAGAAGAAACGAATTGTTTCTTTTTGAGCTCCCCAATTCTTCTGTCCCAAATTCCTTCCCATATTCGTGTAGCTGCATTCATACCTGCTATGAACCATCCTGAACTTATCACGAACATCGCTAATATTACGAATGTAGTATCATCTATCATATTAAATCACCTACTTTTTTTTGTAAAAAACTACTCCTGCTTCTTTCGATGACTCTATCAGGTCCATCTTTATCAGATGCTTTAGCCTATTCATCAGCCTTCTTTGGTTCATGAGGCCGTATTTGTAGCTGAAGTATAGGATGAGATGTGGGAGAACAACCCCGTTTGGGTTTGGGCACTTGCCAAGATATTCTATGATTAGGTCATCCTCATCCTTTCCACCGAAGAATCCCGCCTTTATCTCAGTTTTTGAACTTACTTTATAATATTCAAATGGCTTGTCAAGCTCACTTAGATCTACTGGTTCCTTTTTCTTTCTCATTTCTTTTCACCTTCATATTTTATCAACCCACTGGTCTCGGCAGCCTTGTTGATGCGATCATTTATTGTTGCCTCAATATATTTTTGCAGCAAAACCAATTGCTCAACATCTGCTTTGCCAAAAATATCTGTTAAATTTTTATAGTCTTCTGCCTTTAGCATTTTATCACTCCCATTCCGTCGATAAACCCGACTCATTTGCTATTACTTTTTCTATCTTTAAGGATTGCCTGCCATTCTTCATAGCAGTCCCTGCATAATTTCATTTTGTGGAAAATAATCGGGTTCTTAACTTCCTCTCCGCAGCCTTTCATTTCGCAAATCATTTTATTTTCTCCTTTCCTTCTTCTTCTTTTTTCCAGCGCTCCAAATCTTTCAATATGTCATCAAGTTCAAAGTCTTTCCATTCCGTCACCATGGCCATTTTCTTCCTCCGTTAATTATGTAACACTAAACTAATATTTAAATGTTTGTATTTTGTAACACTTCAACTAGGTGGACAGTGCCCAAACTCAACTTGCTGTATTACAGTGTACACAGCGTACGGCACAGCTCTTAACTTGTCCATATTGTCCATCTGTCGTATGTTTTACCCAGGCTATATACAATTAATTCATTTCCTCTTTAAGAGAGATATGGACATATGGACAGTATGGACATACTACTCTTAAATCCCTCTTGTCCATTTTTTGTCCATGTTAAAATCATATGGACACCTTCAAGTTTTGTTGGATTGAACCGCCCTTCTTAGTAAAGAGGATTTTTAATCTGGTACTTTTCTTTTGATGAACAGAGTCCTCTATAACTAATTTGATATCTGAAAGGATTCTACCTTTAAATGAGGCAAGAAGTTTTCCGAAGGTAATTTGACCACTCTTTTCAGTCAGATCAATATTTGATTGCCTAAATATCTCATCAATATCATCATCTAGTATGATTTTGCTCACAAGGGTTTGTTTAGTTAGCTCAGTTTCAGGCCACTTTGAGAAGGCCCAGATGAATAGATCTCTCATTAATTCAGTATCTTCATCGCCACCAACTGCTATGATACTTTCTTTTTTGGCGCAAGGATTAGA
>Ga0315284_10003458_pt1 | contig 22461 bp, 14 predicted proteins | sample YL17G09_16_MG_FD_203696 | JGI IMG/M metagenome (GOLD analysis project Ga0315284, IMG submission 203696) | Sediment microbial communities from Yellowstone Lake, YNP, Wyoming, USA - YL17G09_16 | ecosystem: Environmental > Aquatic > Freshwater > Lake > Sediment | place: USA: Wyoming | collected... | reverse complement strand
TGGTGGCATTTGGAGCTGGTTTTACATGGGGGTCGGCCTTAATTGAATGGTAATGAACTGAAGACGGCATTCTTATTTCCCGGGCAGGGCTCGCAATATATCGGCATGGCCCGAGACCTTTTCGAGGAATTCGATTCCGTTCAGGAGATTTTTGAGAAGGCTTCAGGCAGACTCGGTTTCGATCTGGCCGAGGTCTGTTTCGACGGGCCGGAGGATAAGCTCAAGCTGACAGCCAACACCCAGCCCGCGATATTCATTCACTCCTGCGCCATTAACATGGTGCTGAAAGAGAATTACGTGACCGCGTCCAGTGCCGCCGGGCATTCGTTGGGCGAATATAGCGCCCTGGTTGCGGCCGGCGCGCTTGATCTCGATGACGCCTTGACCGCCATCGCCAGGCGCAGCGCCGCCATGCAGGAGGATTGCGATAGAACCTCCGGCGCCATGGCGGCCATAATCGGCCTGGGATACGACCAGGTTGTGAGTATCATTAAATCGATCGATGGAATCGTGGTGCCTGCCAATTATAACTATCCCGACCAGATTGTTATCTCCGGCGAAGTGGCCGCAGTGGGGGAAGCCGGCAACATGCTCAAAGAGGCTGGGGCGAAAAGGATCATGCCTCTTCCGGTTTCAGGGGCTTATCATTCACCATTGATGTCGGAATCATCTGAGGTCATGAGAAAATACATCGCCGATTTGACTTTCCAGTCCTTCCGCTATCCGATATATTCCAATGTTTCGGCTGAACCGGTGATGGACGGCGAGACGTTTCGCGAGCTGCTCGTGCGGCAGATCTTAAGCCCGGTGATGTGGTACCCGATTTTGCAGAACATGTATCGCGATGGGGTCAGGAGATTCGTCGAGATCGGGCCGGGGAAAGTGCTTCAGGGGACGGTCAAGCGCTCGCTCGAACACCCCGACATCGAGATCCTGGGAATCGACACCCTTGACGGTCTAGACCAATACATGAACCAATACGCCCACGTGAGGTCGTAATTTTGAGTTCCGCCAAAAGGACAGCCCTTGTAACTGGAGGCGCCCGGGGTATCGGCTATGCCATAGCCTCTGAACTGGCCGCCGACGGGTGCTCGATAGTTATTTCCGATATCATGGCCGACGCTGCCGCCGAGGCGGCCGAAAAGCTTGCCGGCAGCGGGGTCGAGACGCTGGCCACCAGCGGAGATGTTTCCAGGTCCGACGATGTGGAACGGATGTTCGCAGCCGCGGTCGGGAAATTCGGCGCAGTCGATATCCTGGTCAACAATGCGGGCGTCACCCGCGATGGCCTCTTGCTCCGGCTCGATGAAAAAGACTGGGACCTGGTGCTCTCGGTTAACCTGAAGGGCGCTTTCCTATGCACCAAGGCCGCCGCCCGGATCATGATGAAGAACCGCTGGGGTCGAATCATCAACATATCTTCGGTGGTTGGTGTAATGGGTAACCCCGGGCAGGCCAACTACTCGGCCTCCAAGGCCGGGCTGATCGGCTTGACCAAATCCTCGGCCAAGGAGTTGGGCTCGCGAAATATCACGGTCAACGCCGTGGCGCCGGGGTATATTCAGACCGAAATGACTGAGAAGCTTCCCGAAGCAGTCAAGGAAGCATACATGTCGATGTTGCAAATCAAGCGGCCCGGAACTCCACAGGATGTTGCCAGGGTGGTTTCCTTCCTGGCCAGCGACAAGGCGGAGTACCTGACCGGCCTCGTGATAAACTGCGATGGCGGCATGCTCATGTAAGGCAATTAGCGTATGACATATTTAATCAACCTATCCTAATTTTTTAAGGAGGACTTAATGGCGTCAATTGAAGAGAGAGTCAAAGAGATTATCGCGGAAAATCTGGGAGTCGATGCGGAGAAGGTTGTTCCCGAGGCATCTTTTGTCGATGATCTCGATGCCGATTCCTTGGACCAGGTGGAATTGATCCTGGCCCTCGAAGAGGAATTCGATTGCACCATTCCCGAGGAAGAAGCATCGAAGATAACCACCGTCGGCGAGGCCATCGACTATATTAATAAGCATCAGGAAAAGAAAGGCTGATGGAAGATACAAAATACCGCCGGGCCGTGATTACCGGAATCGGGGTGGTTACCCCGATCGGCAACAGCCTCGACCTTTTCTGGGAAAATCTCGTCTGCGGAAATTCGGGCGTCGGCCCTGTTACCAAGTTTGACGTTTCGGCGTTTCCCACGAGGATCGGCGCCGAGGTCAAGAATTTCAGTCCCGATAAATACCTCGATAAGAAGCAGGCCCGCCGAATGGACCTGTCGCAGCAATACGCGATGTACGCATCGGGCGAGGCGATTGCTGATGCGAAACTGGACCTCGGTTCTATCGACCTCAGCAGGGCCGGGGTGGTTATAGGGTCCGGCATCGGCGGCATCGAGACTTTCGAAAAACAGCATACCCTTATCGTCCAGGGCCAACCTCTCAAGCTGTCGCCGTTTTTCATCCCCATGATGATCGCCGACATGGCCGCCGGCCTGGTGAGTATTCATTTCGGTCTGAAGGGTCCCAATTTCGCTACCGTCTCTGCATGCGCTTCCTCGAGCAACGCTATCGCCGATGCCTTGATGCTGATCCAGCGGGGAGCGGCCGATGTTCTCCTGACCGGTGGAGCCGAGGCCAGTATCACTATGACGGGATTAGCCGGTTTCTGCGCCGCCAGGGCGCTTTCGACCAGGAACGATGAGCCTCAAAAGGCCTCCAGGCCGTTCGACAAAGACCGCGACGGCTTTGTAATGGGCGAGGGTGCCGCGATTCTGATTATCGAGGAGCTGTCTCATGCCCGGTCCCGCGGCGCCAGGATATACGCGGAGCTGATCGGTATGGGTATGTCGGCCGATGCCTATCATATAACGGCGCCTTCTCCCGATGGCGATGGCGCCGCCAGGAGCATGAAGGCCGCCATCGAGGATGCGGGCCTAACGCCGGACGACATCGATTATATCAACTCTCACGGCACTGCCACCGACCTTGGTGATATTGCCGAGACATTGGCGATCAAGACTGTTTTCGGCGAACGCGCCTATAAGATCCCTATCAATTCGACCAAATCGATCTTCGGGCACATGCTGGGGGCCGCCGGAGCCGCCGAGCTGGCCGCCACCATCCTGCAACTTGGCCACGGGACCATTCACCCAACTATCAACCTGGATAATCCGGATCCCCAATGCGACCTCGATTATGTCCCCAACAAGGCGCGCCAGGCTGATATCAAGTACGCCCTTTCAAACTCATTCGGATTCGGCGGCCACAATACCACCCTGGCCGTTGGGAGGTGGGAAGACCACGCCTGATGGCATTTTCATTTTTTAAGAAGCTATTCTCCAGGGAAGGTTCGAAATCCCTGGACAATTTCGAATCCGTGCTGGGGTATGTCTTCAAGGACGAAAATATCCTGGCCAAGGCTCTATCGCACCGCTCCAGCGTTTCCGGCGGGCTGGCCAACGAACGCCTGGAGTATCTCGGCGACGCCGTTCTGGGGCTGGTTGTCTCGGATTTCCTCTTCAAGAGATATCCCGAATACAACGAGGGTAACCTTACCAAAATAAAGGCTGCACTTGTCAATGAGGCCATGCTCTCCAAAGTGGCAGGCAAGCTCAACCTCGGCCATTTTATATACCTGAGCTCCGAGGAGGAGAAATCGGGCGGGCGGCTCAAGGCCTCTATTATCGCCGACGCCATGGAAGCAGTCATAGGCGCGGTCTATCTCGACGGCGGGCTGCCTCCCGCGGCCGCCATTGTCAAGAAGGTGTTGCTCGAGGATTTCGAAAACCTCATCAATGATGAGGCCATGTTCAATTACAAAGGCGAGCTTCTGGAGCGAATGCAGGGCGAGGGTCGGGGAAGCCCCCGTTACGAGGTCATGGAAGAGCTCGGTCCCGACCATATTAAGACCTTCATTATGTCGGTCTCGGTCGATGGTATCAAGCTTGGCACCGGCCAGGGCGCGACCAAGAAGGAGGCCGAGCAGAAGGCCGCCAAAATGGCTCTCGAATCGTTGGCCCGCATGGAAGAAAACGCCCAATTGGAGCCGAACGAGTAATGCCCTAATGAATATTTTATAAAACGCTACCCGCTTATTATTTTTTTGCTGTTGCTCCTTAATTAATAATATGCTAATTTATTACCATGAGCAGAAAAGCTTCACCTATTGAAATTAATGGCAAAAGCCGTAATAATATAGAAAACCGTTCAAAGAAAAAACGAATAATCAGCTTCGGATGGTATGGCGGCAAGTATAGTCATCTCAATTGGCTCTTACCCTTATTACCGGATAGTCATCATTATTGTGAGCCTTTTGGTGGATCAGCGGCTGTATTGCTCAACAGAACCCCTTCTCCAGTTGAAACCTATAATGACATCGATGGCGAGGTCGTAAACTTCTTTAAGGTTTTGCGGGATCAAAAAACAGAGCTTATTGAAGCCATTGGCCTAACCCCCTTTTCCAGAGAAGAATTTTACATTGCTGTGACCGATTACGGACCGCATTTGCATGATTTGGAACGCGCCCGTCGGTTTTATGTGAGAGCACGACAGGTCAGAACGGGGTTAGCCCAAACAGCGTCGCTAGGGAGATGGGCCAATTGTAAAAACACGAGTCGTGGTGGCATGTCCGGTGTTGTCTCCCGTTGGCTGGGCAGTGTTGATGGCTTGCCTTTCATCGCTGAAAGATTGCTGCGGGTTCAAATTGAAAACAGACCAGCTATCGATATTATTAGGCTATACGATGATAAAGGAACCTTATTTTATTGCGATCCCCCATATCCGCATCAAGCAAGGGGAGATTCAAAGGCATACGGTTTTGAAATGAACGATGCGGAACATATCGATCTTTCAAAAACTCTATTGAAAATTAAGGGGAAAGCCGCAATTTCTGGTTATAGATGCGATTTGATGGATACCCTGTATAAAGGATGGCGGCTGGCTGAGGCGCCTGAAAAGAATTGCCATTCCGTTAAGCAGCCCAGGACAGAAGCGCTGTGGATGAATTACTGATTGGATTAAAATGCCCAAGGATTTTATAAGTGAAACTGCGGATATACTTGAAAGCACATGGAAGAGAATAGCGGAATCCGCGCCGGAAAATACTTCCTCTAAATCAATTGAAGATAGCATCTTAAATTGCATAAGGGCATCCATAAATTCGCCTATTAAAACATATCGCTATGTTCTTCCAACACAACTTATAGCTAAATTAGCCAATCCCAGATTGAACTCAAAATGTATTCAGGCCGGTAGAGGGGGTAGAGGCGCATTTGACGCGCGGACGATAGCCCATAAAGTAATTGTACCATTTAACCAACAAAACAATAACGTCTTGGGTGGATCGACAGAGCCATATGTGAACAACCCCCTACGTGTACAGGAAATCTCAGCGAAATATCGAAAATCGCAAAAAGATAAAAATGTTTGGGATTGTTTGTGTAAAGTCCTTGATTCTGTAGAACAGACAAATGATCCGAATTACACAATGTCCATATTTGAGCAAGTTGTTAGGGAGATTTATAATCGACTTTCCATTACAAAAATTACCTATCCCTCACCATTGCGAATCAACCTTGATAAAGCCATGACGCTTATAAGCGATTTCCTGAAAGAGCATTCGGGGGGCGATAGGCTACTCGCATTGACATCGGCCATGTTTATTGTAATTGGCGACCGTTTGAAAATATATAATAAGGTAGAACGGGCGCATATAACGGCATCTGATACGTCGACGGGATTGGCCGCTGACTTGGAATGTTTATCCGAAAACGGCGAATTGGTATTAGCGGTCGAAGTTAAGGATAGAATCCTGACCGTTAATCAAATCAGAGGAAAGGTCCCGGCCATCAGGGAAAGAAAAATCTCCGAAGTTTTATTTATCGCCCAAAGGGGAATTGCCTCAGAAGATGCGGAACAGATAGGCCAGCTTATCCAAAATGAGTTTGTTATAGGTCACAACTATTATGTAATTGACTTCATTTCATTGGCACATGTTATTCTAACGCTGATAGGCGAAAGTGGAAGAAGGGATTTTCTGACCCAGGTTGGCAACCAGTTAGATTCTTATGATTCCGAAATATCAAGCAAGAGGGCTTGGGCCCATCTTTTAAGCGAAATTTAGATATAATCAATTTGAGGAATAACACCATGAAAATCGCCGTTCTTATTAAACAGACCCCGCAGCTCTCTGAGGTCACTGTGGCCCCCAACGATATCAAGTGGTCCGATTCGGCCCTGATAATAAACCCGTTCGATGAATACGCGGTCGAGGAGGCGCTCCGTATCAAGGAAAAGACCAATGGTACTGCTGTGGCCGTAACATTCGGTGGGGCCTCGGCTGAGGGCGCCCTTCGCGATGTCCTGGCGCTTGGAATAGACGAGGCTTATCATGTAGAATCAGGCGATTTTTTGGCAATCGATCCCCAGATCAACGCCAAAGTGCTGGCAGAGGCGATAAGGAAAATCGGCGGTATCCAGTTGGTCCTGACCGGCAAACAAGCCAACGATGATGACGCCTCGGTCGTGACCGCAGCCGTGGCCGCCCACCTCGACTGGCCACAAATCGGATTTGTCAAAAAGTTCGATGTTATTGAAGAGGGCAGGGTCGTAGCCTGGCGGACTGCCGACAATGGCTACGATATTGTCGAGTCACCTCTGCCGGTTGTCTGTTCGGTGGTCAAGGAGATCAACGAACCCAGGCTTCCCTCGCTCAAAGGAAAGATGAAGGCCAAGAAGGCCGAGATAAAAAAACTGGCCCCGTCTGACCTGGGAGTTGACCTGAAATCATCAATTTCTATCAAATCTGTTGAGCCTCCCAAATTCAGGCCTGCCGGCGAGATCATAAGCGGCGAGGTCGACGAAGTAGTTAACAAGCTTATTGAGAAACTTCGGGCCGACCAGCTTATTTAGGCGACACCTAACTTCTTAAGGGTCAAATTGTTACGGAGGTATCGACGACACCTCCATTTCGCCATTGCCAATTCGAAATTATCGACTATATTCTGTTGTAGAATTTTGTAACAGTTCGATTGTGGGCCTTTTGCTTAATACCGGCGTATGGAGCTGATCGACAACAGATATGAAATCCTGCGCAAGCTCGGGCAGGGCGCTTTTGGAAACGCTTTCGTTGTGCGCGACCGTAGGGATGACAAAGTCGTGTGCCTTAAAATCCTGCACGAACGACTTCTGATCGATAAGACCGATTTGGGCCGGGAGTTCCTGTTTATGACCCGCCTTTCGCATCCCAATCTCATACCGGTTTTCGAGTACGGTATCGACCGAGAGCGCGGATCGTATTTCACCATGGAATATGCCGAATGTGGCGATCTTGGGCAGCATAAGACTCTGTCGCCCGAAAAATTCGCGCTATTCCTCAATTCCATCTGCTCGGCTCTGGATTACATTCATCGCCAGGAATTGACCCATGGCGATCTCAAGCCTCAAAATATACTTATAGATAAGGCCGGCAATTTCCGACTCGGAGATTTCGGGCTGGCGTCCACTATAATGATGGCCGGAGGATATGGCTCTTTCGGCAGCGCCGCCTACGTCGCTCCGGAAGTGCTGTTGGGCCAGGGCATGGGGCCGGCCTCCGACATATACTCGCTTGGGCTGATATGCTACGAACTGATAACCGGCCACCCCCTTTTCGGCGAAACCCCGGATGAAATCCTCACTCGAAAATTGACGGAGACTCCGACGCTTGAATCCCCGCCTGATGAATATGGAGGGCAGAGGCTCGAGGCCATTATCCAAAAGATGATCGCCGTCGATCCAGGCAGGCGATATGGTTCGCTACAGCAAGTCTTGTCGGACTACGCCGCCTTAACAGCCGGGGATGCCAGAGCGCCTGCTGACCTTTTCCAGGGGGCAGGTTTTGTCGGTAGGAAGGCCGAATTGGCATGGCTTGATGACCAATGCTTGCGGTGGCAGGGAGGCAAGAACACCGTCATCCTCATAACCGGTGAGCCCGGCGTCGGCAAAAGCGCGCTTGTCGGCGAGTTCGGTATCAAGGGTCAGCTGGCCGGCCGGAAATTCTACCGCGCATTTTGCCGTGAAAGCGACCAACGCCCCTTCTCGGCGATCCTCAAGATTCTCGACCATCTGATCCCCGAGCTCGATCCCGACCTGCGTCTATTCGAGAACTATGGTCCGGACCTGAAAAGGCTCTTTCCCGCGAGGTTTCCGGAACTCGCCGGAGGGCAACTGTCCGAGGCCGAGATCAAATCGAGCCGGCGCCGAATGCTCGATAACCTGCTTCGTTATTTCGGCGAGCTTTCCACGCGCGCCAATGTCATTTTCGTTATTGAGGACATCCATTGGGCCGACAGCGATACGCTCGAATTCCTGGAGATGGCATGTGCCCATGAGACCCTCTTCAAAGGAAATGCGGCCTTTATAGTATGCACTGCCCAGACAGATTCCGGCGGCTTGCGGCAGTCACTGCTCGCCGGCTTTCGTGATAAGGTTCTCAGGCTCGCGCCAGTCGACTCTGTCACTTGGGATGAATACACAAAAGGCATTTTCGGCGCCGGGCATGAGTTGAAGGAGTTCTCCGGCGAGCTCTTGCAGGAATCGGGCGGCAATTTCCTGTTTGCCATCGAAATCATTAAAGAGCTCTCCGCAACCGGGCTGATTGGACGGGGACGATCCGGATGGCGGATCGATCCCGAATGGCGCCGAAAGCTGAACGTGCCGCAGGGTGTGCTCTCAATCTTGACCCGCAGGCTCGAACGGCTTGACCAAGAGCCGAGATCGATAGTCGAAATTGGAGCGGCTATCGGGACCTCTTTCTTGCCCGACGACATCACTGCCATAGGAGGGAAAAACCTCTCTGGTGGCCGCCATATTGATGAGTTGATCAATTCCGGTGTATTGAGTTGGGTTTCGTTTGGCAGCGAGCGACGGCTCGATTTTTCGCATGGCCAATTTCGTCGGGCGGCATATGAAAGAATACCCGATTCCACCCGTCGGGCTTATCATGGGCGTATCGCCGAATATTATGAGAGGCGGGGGGCAGGGCCTGAAGTCAGAGGTCATCACTATCTCATGGCCGACGATTGCAGGCCGGCGCTTGAATGTTTGTTTGAATCTGCCCGGAATGCGAAAACGGTGTTCGCTTATCGGAAAGCCGCCCAATTTTATAGGTCGGCGATCAGTTGCCTGGAGGAGAAGGGCATCGCCCGCGATAGCGGAATCGATCTCTGCAGGGCCCACCTCGGATTGGGACAGGCGCTCGATTTTATATCCCCGGCCGAGGCTACCGCGTCACTCGAAAAGGCCCTTACAATCGCCAGCCTCGAAAATGGGCCGCCGCTGGAGCTGGCCGAGGCCGCGCTGGCGCTGGGGAATAACCTTATCCACACAGGCGCCAACGAAAGGGCTCTGGAATACCTCCTGAGAACGGGGGAAATAGCTGATAAGATGGAAGAGAGAAGACTCGGGGGCGAATCTCGCATCGGCCTTGGGTTCGCCTATGACAAGATGGGGCGCTTGGGCGAGGCCGAGCGCTCTTATCTGCAGGCGCTTGAGCTATTCTCATTCGTTGATTATGCCGAGGGTTCGTGCCGCGCGCTAAACTACCTGGGTATTATCCGCAAGAGGCAGGGGGATCTCAACGGCGCCCACGACTTCTATCGCCGCGCCCTGGAGATTTCCCTGGAGCGCAAATTCCTCTGGCTATCCATGAATCTCTACGGCAACCTGGGCAACCTCCACCTATCGCGAAATGAATTCGATAAGGGGCTCGAATATTACACCAGATCGCTTGAAATATCTCGCGAAATCTCGGATCGCCGCATCGAGAGCATCAATCTCCTCAACATCGGCCACGCCAACAACGAAAGCGGACGCCTCGAGCAAGCCGAAAAATTCTTCTTTGAGGCGATTGTCAAGTTCAGGGAAATCGGCGACCAGGGGTCGGAGGCTATCACCCTGAACAATCTCGGGCTGCTCTATTTTCGCAGAGGCGAGATGAAAAATTCGCTCGATAGATACCGCGATGGCCTCGAACTATCTCTTGCTATCGGTCAGCCTCGTTCCGAACTGGCCAATCGCATCGGCCTGGTCGAAGCCTATCTGGCAATCGCCGATTATGATAGCGCTGAGAGGGAAGCCCGCCAATCGATTGAGATTGCCCGCAAGATTAACGACATGGAGCAACTGGCGGCTGTCTTGTCGTTGACCTGTGAGGTACTCTATGAAACCGGCAGGGTCGATGAGACCGCTTCCTTTGTCCGCGAGCATCTCTCGCTTCCCGATAAAGCAGGTGACCCCGCCTGGCGCCGCCGAACTCTTCTGATTGGCGACGCCCTGCGACTACCCGAGATACGAAAGGCCGACCTTGAGTTTTCAGCGGGTGACAGGTGCGAGCCGATGAAGGTCAGGCTGAACGCAATTGCAGAGCTTGGCCGCGGGAAAACGCCCGAGCTTTGGCTGGCAAGGATTGATGACGCCATCAGAAAAGCAGCATTGCTCCATCAGCACGCCGAAATCTGGAGGTTGAGAGCGCTGAAAATCGCATATCTGGATCTGGGCGGTGAGAAATTTGAAAAGGCGAGAGAAGAGGACAGGCTCAAGAGCGAAATAACGGCAGCCATGGCGGGTCTGGATCGGAAACAGCAGGAGAATCTTCTTTCGGTATTGAGGATTGAACCTCGGAAAGAGAAAGGTGATGTGAAAATGATTCAGGTTTCCCGCGAGGAGAGGCTCGAGGTCTTAATCAGAGTTACGCGCACTATAAACACCATAAGGGAGCTCGATCCGCTCCTGAACAAGATCATGGATCTGGCGCTTGAGACTCTGGGCGGCGAGCGCGGATTTATAATGTTATTTGCGGATGGGTCCGAATCATCCGAGCGGGCGCTGGAGCCGAAAGTGGCCCGGAACCTTGCGCACGAGGACATATTGAGCGAAACGACCATCTCATACTCGAGCGCCATGGATGTCGCCCGCACCGGCAAGCCGCTTCTCTTGGCCAGGACCGAAAGCGGTGTCGAGGCCAGGCAGTCTGTGCTCGATTTTAGAATCTCATCGGTGCTCTGCGCGCCGCTTACCGTGAAAGGCGAGATCCTGGGGATCGTTTATGTCGACAGCCGCTCCGGCAAGACATTCACTGCCGACGATCTTGAATTTTTGAACAATTTCGCAGACCTGGCCGCGATAGCGATAATGAATGCCCGGCTAGCGGAACACCTGTCAAAGAAAAATATCTATTTGCAGAAGCAGGTGGAATCGATTTGGGGATTTGGCAACATCGTGGGACGATCGGCTGCCATGCAGCGCGTATTCAGGATGGCCGAATCGGTCTCGGAGACCGATGTCACCGTCGTCATAACGGGCGAATCGGGTACCGGCAAGGAGATTCTTGCCCGGGCCATTCATTTCGCCGGGCGCCGCAGGAAACATAACTTTATGCCGGTAGATTGCGGGGCGCTGGCCGAGACTCTTCTGGAATCGGAGCTGTTCGGCTATGTCAAAGGGGCCTTCACCGGGGCGGCCTCGGATCGAGAAGGGCTATTTGAGGTGGCTGAGGGTGGCACAGTATTTCTTGATGAAATCATCAATACCAGCAAGTCGTTCCAGGCCAAGCTGTTGCGCGTCTTGCAGGAAAGCGAAATCCGCAGGGTGGGCGATAACAGGATCAGAAAGGTCGATGTCAGGATCATCTCGGCGACCAACCAAAATCTTGAGGCGGAGGTCTTGGCCGGTAACTTTCGCGAGGATCTTTATTATCGGCTCAATGTCGTGAACATCCCCCTGCCGCCGCTCCGAGAAAGGCTCGAGGACATCCCGCTTCTGGCCAATTATTTCCTTGAGAGGATCTGCGGCAAAATGAAGCTGCCTCCTAAGACATTCTCGCAGGCCTCCCTCGACCTCCTTATGATGTATGGCTGGCCCGGCAATGTTCGTCAGCTTGAAAATGTCTGCGCGCGAGCCGTAATCTTTCTAAAAGGTGGCACCATCGAAATAGACGATCTCCCGATTGAGATCAGGTCGCTCAAAGGTCCGGCTGTCAGGGGTGAGGATACTGCGACCGCCCCAAGAACCAAGGCCGAGCTCAAGGCCGAGAAGCTGCGGATTGAGAAATTGTTCCTCACCAATCTCCTCGACTCCTCCGGCGGCAACGTCATGGAGGCCTCACGTATCTCCGGAATGGACCGCTCACAGATCCATCATCTTATGAGCCGCTTTGGCTTGAGCGGTTCCGATTACAAAAAGGGCGATTGAATGATGAAGCGTTCCTTATTGTGTTAAGGTTGTATGAAGCTGGAGGAACAACAGATGTAATTTATTGTATATCTATTGGACGATTCATTCGCATTCTTGCTGAGACACGATCTTTTCAACATGAGCAATTGCATGAAGCACTATGGCGTTGATATGGTCAAAATAATTCTTGCAATTAAAAGGCCCTTTAACTATATTTTTGCTGGATGTGCAGGTATCGACTAATACTGGCATGCTTTGCCATTTCTGGCCTATTCATCGCCCCGGCCAGGGCCGCCGATAAAGGCATTATCGCCGGCCGCGTCATCTGGCAGGACGATGGCATGGGAATTGCCGATGCTTGGATTTGTATCCAGAACCCCGCCGAACGTATCATTTCTGCCGCCAATACCGACGAACAAGGGCTTTTCCGCATCGAGATGCCTGCCGGTCGATACATAATTTCCGCAGAGAAGCAGAATCTCATTAAGGAATATTACCCCGACGAGTACTTTTTCAAGGAAGCTGATCCAATCGATGTTTTCGGCGGGGAAGTGCGGCATGTTGTTATTGCGCTCGATCTTGGCGGCTGGATCTCCGGCAATTTTTCATATTTTGGGGAAGACATCAATTATGCGCTCCTGACGGCGATTAAGATCGATGAGCCATACGCCGGCTGGTACAAGAGCCAGGGCCTCAGCGGCCCCTTTCCAAGTGCGTACGCTGTGACCGGGCTCATACCCGGCACCTACAAGATACTCGCGCGGGGCAAGGGCAAGAACACAGAATTCTATCCGGGAGTCATGCAAATTGAGGATGCTGCCCCGATAGCAGTCGCCGAGGCGGTCGGCGTTGCAAATATCTCATTCATGCTCGATCAGGTGGGCAGGGGTTCAATGCAGGGCCGGGTTTACAATGTCGCCACCGGCGAGGGAATCTTCGGTGCAAAAGCGCTTTTTTACCAATGGCAGAATTATCGCGAGGACCCCGCTCTTGACAGCGTCATGAGCGGCGCGGATGGGACCTTCTTTATAGACCTTCCGGCCGGCGGCTATTATGTCATGGTTCTTTACTCCCAGCATATTGGCAGCGGCGACCCGATAGCGATTTATTATTTCGGCCATTACGACCAGAGTCAGGCCGAGATTGTCAATATCGCCGAGGGCCAGCAGGTCACCGGCATCAATTTTCCGATCGATTATTCGATTCCACATAATCTAATCATATCCGGCGTCGTATCCGGCGCATTGTCCGGCGCAGGATTGAATGACATAACCGTGACCGCTATCGATTATGATACCGGAGAGATTATGGGTTCGGCATATAGCTATAACGATGGCGAATTTGTCATTGGGGGGCTTTGTCCGCGCCGTTATTTGCTCATGTTTTCGAGCACATATATCATTCCTTTCTTCTTCTCCAGGGCTCAAAGCTGGCAGGATGCCGACGTTATCACGCTCGACCGAGATTTTAGTGGTGTCAGAACCGAGGCCATCACGCAGGATTATGGTGATAACGGGCTGGCAATAATTGGACGAGTGAACGCCCAGGGATTGCCGGTTGAAAGCGCCAGAATCTACGCATATCCTTTCGGCCAAAACGATCCCATAGCCTATGCTATCAGCGATGCTTACGGAGAATATTCCATAATAGGCGGCTTGGCGCCGGGGCTATATACTATCGTGTGCGACATGTACGGTTATGATAAAGAGATATATCCGATGCTGGTCCAGGTTGACCTGATAACGGATCCCGTGGCTGATGATATCAATTTCGAGCTGATTCCAGTACTAACCTCCGTGGCCGATGATGTGCTACCCCAGGCGAAGATAGAACTGGCAGGCAATTACCCCAACCCATTTAACTCACGGACTGTAATAAGCTTTTATTCGGGCCGCGACCAGGCTTACAGCGGGGCCATTTCTGTCTATAACCTGCTGGGCCAAATGGTCGGCCATAAAGAAATCATCATTGCTCCCGGCGCCAACAGGGCTATCTGGGATATGTCGGATTTTGGTGCGCCGGCTTCCTCCGGGGTTTATTGCTACAAGGTCGAAGGCGCCAGCAGTGTCGGCCGCATGATTCTTCTGAAGTAAAATCGATTAAAAATGCCTTGACAGGTGTTCATAGCCGACATAATCTTCTGAAAAGATGAGGGTTGGAAAAAGGTTGATTGTGCATCGTCTTTGTATTTCGGGCTGATCTCAGCCTTTTTCTTGTGCGGGATAAGGTTTTATTCAATTACCATGAGGATGGATATTTTTCGAAAAAGCCATTGCTGAGTACCACATAGGTCTTATGCCAATGGCAGGTTGTATTGCGCTTTGACAATCGAATATAAATTTAGGTTCGCCTACACCCCCGATTGGCCCGGCGCCGATAATATGGAAATCGACCGGGTTCTGGGGGAGAAATTCCCCCCTGACCTGCCTTTTCTGCGATTTTATACGTGGGATACCCCCACCATCAGCTTCGGGTGCAATCAGAATGCGGCCAAGAGGATCAACCCGGAACTCTGTCGGCAGGATAATATCCCGGTTGTAAAAAGGCCGACCGGTGGACGCGAGTTATTGCATGGACATGACCTCTGTTACACTGCGGCCATCCCTTTGAAAAATCCGCTGGGCAGTATTGAGGCCCGCGGCTTCTTTGCTGAAATCAACAACGTACTGGTCGCTGGCCTGCAGGCGATGGGGGTTAAGGCGCAATGGTCAGCCTTCTCCGGCAGGCCCAGGCTGGCTAACGGGCCTTGTTTTGTCCAGGCCAATTCCGGTGAAATTACAGTTTCGCATCGAAAACTCATGGCTTCGGCTCAGAGGGTGTACGAACGATGCCTGATTCAGGAGGGTTCGATGCCGCTGTTCAGGCCGAATGTCGATTTGGCCAGGTATCTCAACTGCGGCGGCCGCGATGATATCAGGCGGCGGATAGATGAGGTGGCGGCTTATCTCTTCGAGGTATCGCCGGAATCGATGGCGATTCCTGACCTTATAGCAATCTTCCAGCAAGCCTTCGAGAACTACTATCGTGGGCCCGCCGGACCCGCCGAGAACATAATTGAGGAATTTCAAAGGAATAATTTTAGGGCATAGAGGTAATATAATTAACAGCTTAGTCTGGAGAGGGAGGTGGTATTTTTTTAATCATCGCTAAAGGCATTCTGAACCATTAACCAGTTTAAGGAGAAAATCAAATGACTAAAAGGATTACGGTTTTGCTTGCGGCCGCGTTTTTGCTTGTGTTTTTCTCGGCGGCGATTTCCTCCGACCTTTCAAGGGTCAAGGAAATGCCGGCGAATCTCCCCTTGATCACCGGCGAGGAGATTATCCCGGACGCCGAGTATTATCCCTCGATGCCGGGCATGCTCCTTTCCCCCGGCGATACCGTGGGTATCACCCAGTACGATTATCAGACCAACGGCTCAACCGGCAACAGAATTGTCGTAGATAACCAGGCGAATATCCATGTATCCTGGATGAAGGGCAGCAATAACAACACGCAAAGACACGTCTATTTCAATTGCAAGACCCCGACCGGCTGGCTTGCCCCCGGGACCGGCCAGCAGGTTTCAGTATACACAGGCGCCGGCTATACTACGATCGATGCCGGGCCTAACGACCAGGCCACCATCTTTTACCACCGGGCGTCGGTGACAAACTACGAGAGCTTATATGTCGCTGTTGACGCAGCCAATTGCCAGGGCTTCTTCGATATCTATTTCCCGCCCAATGGGGTGACCGGCCACAAATATATTTGGCCCTATGGAGCAATCGATAGAAACAGCAACATTCACGTAGTGGCTAATTATCCTGCTCCCGCAGGAACCATAACCCACAATTTCATGTATATCCGTTCTACCGACGGCGGCGCCACCTGGACACCGGTGCAGGTGGTCGATACCCTGACGACCATTTCATCGATTGTTACCGCCAGCAAAGTCTCCGATAAGGTAGCCATAGTTTACACTCATCCGGAGAATACAACCGTCCAGGTAAGAAATGACGTTTACTACATATTGTCCAACGACGGGACTACCTGGGATTTTCGCAACGGCAAGGTTAATTTCACCGAATATGGCCAGGGCGGCGACACGCTGTTTGCTTATACAGACCTTGATGCCGTGTTTGACTACAACGACAACCTGCATATAGTCTGGAACGCTCAATATACCCCGCCTACGCCGGCTAACAGCCTCTACTACCTGAACAGCCGTTTGATGCATTATGACCTGAGCTCCGGGATGATGAGCCAGATACATCTCTGGCCAGATACGTCATTCTACAATGTCTGTGACATGGGCGGCTGGAACTTCACCCATGCCAAGATGTCGATTGGCTGCGACCTGAACAGCAACCTGTATGTAACATATACAAGCTGGGATTCGACTGACTGCTCATCCGTCGGACCCGAAGGTGCCCGCACCGGCTTTGCCAATGGCGATATCTACCTGCATTGGTCGACCGATAATGGCGCCACCTGGAGCACCCGCGTGAACCTGACAAACACTCAAACTCCGTTGTGCGACGCGGGCGACTGCGAATCGGATCACTGGTCCTCCCTGGCTGAGAAGGTCGATACATCCATTCACCTGTTTTATGTCAACGATAAGGACGCTGGTGGATATCCTCAGACCGAGGGCGTGATTACTAATAACCCGATGCTGTATCTCACATACGTGCCACCGCCGCTATTGGGTGTCAATGATGATGGCGCAGTTCCCAGGAATTTCACCCTGGAACAGAACTATCCCAATCCGTTCAACACCAGCACCAATATCGAATTCGAGCTGACCAAAGCCTCTGGAGTCGACCTGTCTGTTTATGACATCACCGGCGCCAGGGTTGCGACCCTGCTCAAGGGCGATCGCCCCGCCGGCAGGAATCAGGTCAATTGGGATGCCAGCGCTATTTCAAGCGGCATCTACTACTACACGCTCAGGGCCAATGGCTCCGAGGTAACCAAGAAGATGACGTTGCTTAAGTAGACAATTCTCGAATTTCCGATTTCAGGCCCCGAATGCTCTTTCGGGGCCTATTTTTTTGGCGTTATGATTTTCAAAAATTATGTTGACAGGTATATCCACGCCCGCTAAATTGATATCAGATTAAGGCCGCGCCCGGGCGAGACGGCGACAATCCTCATTCCATTAACGGCGGAGGTCTCGAGAGACCTCGACCTCTGCGGAGAGGTGGAACCATGAGAGTTCTATCCTGTCTGTGGTTTCTCACGATATCAGCATTCATACTGTTTCTACTGGAGCACCCGCGTGCCCAGATGCCGGGCGATACGGTGGGGTGGACCCAGTACGAATATCAAAGCAACAGCGCCTGCGGCAATAGGATTGCGGTCGATGGCGCAGGCACGATCCATGTCACCTGGATGAAGGGCACGAATAATAACACCCAGAGGCACGTCTATTTCAACTGCAAGACTTCGATTGGCTGGCTTGTCATTGGCACTGGCATGCAGGTCTCAGAGGCCACCGGCGCCGGCTACCCCTGTCTGGACATTCTTCCCGACAACCGGGCTGCCATCTTTTACCATCGGGCTCCCACTAATAACGAGAGCCTCTTCGTGGCAGTCGACGCCGCCAGTTGTCAAGGTTTCTTCGATTACTACGTCCCGCCCAATCGCCTGACCTCAACCCACAGATATATATGGCCAAATGCCGCGATCGATAACTCCAGCAGGATGCATCTCGTGGCCACTTGGAACAACCCGAATTCGGGAGGGTGGCGGGATTTCATGTATGCGCGTTCCAATAATGGCGGCACGACCTGGACATCCATACAAGTCGTAGATACGCTAAAGACCATGTCACCAATTGCCGTGGCCAGTCCGGTTTCCGACAAGGTTGCCATCGTCTATTCTCATCCGGTAGACATTACTTCTCAAATGAAAAATGACATCTACTACATCATGTCAAACGATGGCACCACGTGGGATTTTGTGAATGGCAAAATCAATGTTTCCGGTTACGGTCAAGGCGATTCGCTCTTCGCCTTCGCCGACCTCGACGCCGTCTTTGATTATGACGACCGCCTGCATATTATCTGGGTTAGCAGCAGGATTGTCGGCGACAACACCCCAATTGGGCCGGTCTATTTGTATCATTACGTTGACGATCCCGGAACCATCGTCGAGGTCACCCATTACAACCAGGATGACACCTGCGATGCCGGGCCATGGAATTACGTTATCAACAAAAAGTCGCTGGCGGCGTCGCCATCCGGGGGCATCTATACGGTGTATACCCGTCTCGATTGCGCCGACACCTCGGCCAGCGGCGAGGCCAACGGCGAACTTTACGCCCAGGCCTCCTTCGACGGCGGCCTGACATGGGGTTTGCCGACCAATATCACCAATACCCCCTCCCCAGGATGTGTGCAGCCGGACTGCCGCTCGGAGATATATCCCTCGATGGCGGAAAAGGCCGATGATTACTTGCATATATTTTATGTCGGCTATCGTGGCTATGGCGCCCCCCAACACCTTATGCTCTACTACGCCTTCCCAACAGCCCTGCTTGGCGCGACCGAGCCTGCAGAAGTGCCCCGCAATTTCACGCTTTATCAGAACTACCCCAACCCCTTCAACGCGGCCACCACTATTGGATTTGACCTGACCCGCGCGGGGCAAGTGAGGCTGGAGGTTTTCGACATCACCGGGGCTAAGGTTGCCACGTTGCTGGATGAGCGCAAGACGGCCGGCCATTATGAGGTTATATGGGATGCCAGCGGGCAGACCTCGGGTATATATTTCGCGCGCCTGGAATGTGAGGGGCTTTTTCGTTCTGTAAAGCTTATCCTCCTGAAATAAAAATCCGAAGGCACCAAATCCAACACAAGGGAGCTCCAGGTTCGGCCAGCGGATCGGTGACTTCCTTTGTTTTCTTATGGAATAAAGCACCCTGCCTGATTGTATCATTTCACGGACTGATGGGCCTTATCTTGCGCGTTCGAGGGATTTGGGCCATGCGCTTTCGCGTACTGAGCATGGCCCCTGAAATGACTCTCCAAATTGTGGCGGTTTGCGAGATCTTATTCTCTAAAAATGGCTTGACTTTAGGTGAAATAAAGAGCAAATTCAGAGGAATAAAAATATGGGCCGCTTGTATTTCAGGTGGTGGGGGCGCGAGATTCACAATGTGGTTAATGGGATAGACCGAACTGCTTATTGTCTGCTTGATTTTATGCTTTTATTAAACTCCGAACATAAAGAAAATTCTAAAGATATTATCTTACCCCAGAGGGCAAGGACCAAAAAGGAGGTTACGGAATGAAACTTGGAAAGTTAGGGTTGTCATTGCTCTTAACGGTTTTTCTCATCTTGATGCTGACCGCGGTGAACATTTTCGCCGGTACCGTCGGAAAAATCTCCGGCGTTGTCACCGATGACAAGGGCGAGCCGCTGCCCGGTGTCACCATCATGATCGAGGGAACCTCGATGGGCGCCGCCGCCAGCTACGACGGTTCTTATGTCATCCTCAATGTTCCGCCGGGGACCTATAACCTGACGGCGCAATTGATGAGCTATAATAAAATGACTATCGAGGATGTCACCATTCAGGTGGATGTCACCACTGAAGCCAATTTCAGGCTGACATCTACGGCCATACAGGTCAAGGATATCATCGTAAGAGGTGAGAAAAAAGACATCGACAAGTACATAACTCAAACCGAGGATAAATTCTCGGCAGATAAGATTAGAACCATGCCGGTCTCCAATGTCGGCGACGTGCTTCGTCATGCCGCCGGCTTCGTCCGCGAGGGCGGTGTATTTCACGCCCGCGGTGGCCGAGGCGGCGAGATCGCCTTCATTGTCGACGGTATCGTGATCAAAGACCCGCTCGGCGGCTACGGGCAGTCGTTTAAGGGGGAGGTCGATATCGCGGCCACCGACATCGAAGAGCTTTCGCTTCTGAAAGGCAACTTCGATGCTGAATATGGCGGCGTTGCATCCGCCATCGTCAACGTGGTCAGGAAGGAAGGAAGCATCCGCACCACTACCGGCCGCATCGAATACCTGACTGACGATTTCGGCTTTGATGCTCTTAACAAATACTCCTTCAATACCGACCGTCTGGAATGGAACCTCTCCGGTCCCGTGCCGGGCCTGGCCGACCAGATTTTTCCGGCCCTGGGCTTAAAATGGCCGGGCGAGAATATGGCATATTTCGTCAGTTTCTCGACCAACAAGTCGAACAACTACGTCGATTACAATAATTACTCCTCGGAAAATTCGAAAATCGATTATGGCAAAGAGGAATTCCTCGGCATCAAAATACCCAATCGACGGATCAATGAATATGCGGGATCGGGCAAGTTGACCTGGAAGATGGATACCAACGCCAGGTACCGATTATCGCTCAATTATTGGAAGCAGTGGCAGAATCTAACCGGCTTCAGTTGGGCTTTTCTGTTCACTCCCGAAACGGCGCCGCGGATAAAGGAGTCGAAAGAGATCTATGGCGTAACCTTTACATTCTCGCCGCCCTTCTTGAAGAATACCATCGGCGAGCTCAAGCTGAACCGCTACATTCAGACTTACACGCAGACGCCTGGTGATCGCGACCCGGGTGATTTCCTCAATTCCGATTTTTATGAGTCTTACAGCGATGCCAACCATAACGGTCAGTGGGATCGGGCCGAGCCTTACGTCGACATCAACAACGACGGCTTCTTCGGGGAACCGTTCGTTGACAACAATAACAACGGCGTCTACGACAGCAATTACGATTACTTCTTCCCCGATTCCGTCATTGTGATCGGTTCCGATACTGTGCGTGTCTTCGATCTCAATGGCAACCGCCAGCACGACGCCGATATCGGCGAGCCATATTCCGATCTTAACAATAATGGCCGATGGGACCCCTCCGAGCCGATTTCCAATGACTATTACTTCTTTGATTCCAACGCCAACGGCATATTCGACAACGCCGGCGATCCCTTCGTTGATTCCAACGGCAACGGCCGCCGGGACGATAATGAGACGTACGAGGACATCAACGATAACCACCAATACGACATTGGCGATTTCGCCTACCTCGTCAACGATCGCGGCAATGGCATTTACGACCCGCAGCTTCGCAACGTCATCAACCGCGACCGGGCCGAGCCATACACCGATGGCGATGTCAATCTCGGTGAACCTTTCGTCGATGTTGACCTGAATGGTTTTTACAATAATCCACCGGACATTTTCAAAGGCTCATGGGATTTGAACGGCAACGGCCGGCATGACAGCCCCGAGGACGACTGGGCCCCCGGCATCCCTTTCCGCGACCTGAACAATAATGGCCGTTATGATGCCCCCAACGGGTATTACGATTACGGCGAACCGTTTGTCGATGCCAATGGCAACGGCATATGGGACGGCCCCGATGGATTCTGGGATTATGGCTACGACCAGTGGGCGCTTTACGATAGGACCAGGAGCGTAACCAATACTTTCGCCCTGAATCTCACCAGCCAGGTGGCCAAGCAGCACGAGATCAAATCCGGTCTGGAATTTAAAGACCTGACCATGGAGATGAACGACCTCCAATACCCCGACCAGACTTACGACGGCCAAAGCGATGGCGGTAGCTGGCCCGACAGGGGAATATTCCGCGATTTCTACACACGCACGCCGAAAGAGGGCGCCTTCTATATCAGGGATAAGATGGAGTATGGCGAAATGATCGCCGACCTCGGTTTCAGGTATGAATTCTATCTGCAGGCCAACGAGGTCAAGGGTGTCGATTACTCCCAGCAGAGCCTCCAGGGCCAGAACATCTTCGATTCCAGAAATAAATTCTCGCCCAGGGTCTCCTTCTCATTCCCGGTTTCAGACAAAGCTAAGCTCTATTTCAATTATGGGCACTTCTATCAGTTGCCCGATAGGAATCGTTTCTATCAGCGACCGACACAGGCCTCCAACGCGGCCGGCATCATCGGAAACCCGAATCTCGATTTCGAGAAGACCATCTCTTACGAGATCGGTGTGCAGTATTCGGTTGCCAAGGGCTACGTGCTGGATCTCTCCGGCTTCTATAAAGACTACTACGGCTTGCTGAATTCCGTCCGCGAGGTATACGGGCCGATTACAACCGATGTCTATGGCAATGTCGATTACGCTCGGACCCGCGGCATCGAGATGCAGCTCGAAAAAAGATATGGTAGCTTCTTCGCCGGCTCTGTTGAATATCAGTACTCCTGGGCATTCGGCAAGAACTCAGATGCGACTGCCGACTATTTCGCCAGATTCTACCGCCAGG
>Ga0315284_10003457_pt1 | contig 22461 bp, 25 predicted proteins | sample YL17G09_16_MG_FD_203696 | JGI IMG/M metagenome (GOLD analysis project Ga0315284, IMG submission 203696) | Sediment microbial communities from Yellowstone Lake, YNP, Wyoming, USA - YL17G09_16 | ecosystem: Environmental > Aquatic > Freshwater > Lake > Sediment | place: USA: Wyoming | collected... | reverse complement strand
CTGCGGTCTGGCTGCCGGCCCCAACATGGACGAGCATCAACACCTGGTGGCCGGATTCGTGGGCGATCCCATCGCTCCATTCTTTCACAGCGATGGGTGTACCATCATAGGCGCTCAAGGCGACCCCAATGATGCCGGACTCTGCCGGACCTTTGGCACGCATGGCTTTACCAGGCGTGGTAGAGGACACCAGGAAATCGCCGATGGCGATAGGACCACCTTCTAGGGTGACGTTTGCCGGTACCAACCCCAGTGGTCAGCGGCAAGCCAGTGAGGTTGGTGGCGACACCGCTTGCGGGAGTGCCGAGTGCCGGGGTGACAAGAGTCGGGCTGTTTGACAGGACGACGCTACCGGTACCTGTTGACGTTGTGACTCCGGTACCGCCGTTGGCGACGGCCAAGGTGCCTGACACCGCAGCAACGGAGCCGAGGTCGATGGCGCTAAACACGGGCTGATTTGAGCCATTGACGGTCATGACTTGGCCGGTGGTCCCTGTCACGCCCGAAAGAGCACCAGCGCCTGCTCCGATGACGACGCCGTTGTTGGTAAAGGTGGCCGCACCAGTACCGCCGTTAGCAACGCCTAGGACTCCCGAACCGATGGCCGACGCAGGCAAAGACGGGATGTCGCTAGCCACAAGAGTCGATCCGGTCGTGACGCGGCCTTTGGCATCAACGGTCACTTTTGTATAGCTGCCTGCGGTGACGCCGCTGGTGGCAAGTGTTGGGTTCGGGAAGGTGCCGACCAGGTCACAGTGAAGATTGAGGTTGTTGACAGCGCCGAAGCTAAAGTGAATCAACCTAGCCGAGACAATAGCGCATCTGCGCCGGTTCGGGTGCGTCATGAGACCAAGGCGAAGCTGGAGCAGTTGCTCCGGCGAGCCAACAAAGAGCGCCTGGGGCGACGTGTTAAACCCGACGACCTGATTGGCTTCGGATTGAGTCTGATAACCGACGCTCATTTGGCTACCATATGCGATGGAACGCTGTCAAATAAGGACCGGATGGAGTTGCTGTATCGGCGTATGTCCAAGGAGCGGCGCGGACTCACTAAGGAGGAATTCTTTGGGCTGTTGCTGGGTGGGAATTTGCCCAAGTAGTGGCGAGTCTGCTGCACCGGGCGACGTGGGATAGTTGCCAGTTCTGGCGAGAGCGCCAGTTCTGGCGACATCTCCTGGTAGTAAGCGGATCGCCAGCGGCGAGTTAGCAATTAGTGTGGCGATTTGGTTGCAGTCCCGACGCTAGGTCCGGTCTTTCCCGGCCCTAGTTCTCGCTGATCATCCCCCATTGAAGCCATTTTCAAAAGTCGCGATGGCGGCTGTGATTGCATCGAATTTGGGAACGTCATCAAAGAACATCGACGACATTGCCGCAAAATCGGCCTTGAGATCGACTTGACGGAGGTCGGGTGGGGCCAGGCGAAGGGTCCCGCGCCGTGCCTCCTCATATTTGGCCGAAGCTGCTCGGAAGAATACGCTCTTGTGCTCGGCGACGCGGATCAAAAGCGCCTCATTTATCAGGGCTAGCTCTTTCACGGGCGATTCAAGGAGCATAAAGAGGTCGTAGTAGTGTCGTGACATTCTGGTCGGAAATGCCTTGGCACTAGGCCAATGATGAAGCATGTGCAGGATCGTAGCCTTTTCCCAAAATGTCCGCTCGGCGGCCAGGACCCGGACCTGGGTCGATGGGGACGCCAGAGCGTCGGGCAGGGCGTCGCACAGGTATGGCTGGACAGTTGCTTGCTGCAACGGCCAATGGTCCGAGCGGGCGCCGAGTTCGATTTTGACAATGGGCCGCACGTAGCCCTGTAGGCCGGTGATGATGGCGTTAGGAAAGGTGAAAAGTATCGTCTGCTGATCGGGGTCGGCCGGGTCGAGAGCGAGGCTCCAACCGTCAGTGCCAAGGTAAGATTTGCAGCATTCTGACAATGCCGTAAGGATTTGGACTTTGACAACGTCCTGACACTTGGCCTTGAGGCCCTGAAGTCGTCGCTCTCTGTCTTTTGTGCCGGTGGCATGCTCCGGACCTTTAGCGTCGCCGAACCCGAGGTAATCCCGTTCAATAGCAACGTCGATATCCTCAGAAAAGCGTTTGATGATGCCGTAGACCTTGGACAGGGAGGTGCCACCCTTGAATGTGAGGTGAGCACCTATGCCGTCGAGGTCAAAGAGGTGCTTTAGGGTCCAGCAAACCCAAAAATCCTTTTGCATGATCTCAGCGCTCATGTTGCCGAGACTGGCAGCCGCTGCTTCAAAATAATCACGGCGCTCAGTGGGGCTGAGCCGAGTGAATTGATTCATGCCTTAACCTTTCGATGCGGCGATGAGACGTAGAATCGAGCCGATCCAAGCAGGAGCGTAGCGGATATCCTTTAGAAGTTGCTTTTTGTCTGCGTCGGATAGGCGACTGCGCAACTGGCTGGTGATGCGTTGATCAATGTGCGCTTGTCCTAGGTGACGGAGCGCTTGGATCACCAGGCCGCTGATGCGGCCGGCGGTGGCCATGTTTTTGGCGGTGGCTTTCTTGAAGGAAATTTTAGTCCTGCCGATGGTCACCGTGCGGTTCGTGCCTTCGGTGAGGAAGACGATTTTGGCGGGGACCTGTTCTGTCAGTCCCAGGAGGTTTGCGGCGTAGGCGCCGCTTGGTTGAAAGTGGGATTTATCCTTTGCCGTGATCGCGGCCGCAACTTTCTCGGGGAAGGGTGGCAAGGTCCCGAGTTTTGGATGTAGCCGCGGGTAGTCGTAGACACCCCGCGTTAAACGTCTGATGGTGCCGCGCTGGGCCAAGCTCGATAGTGCATTGTCAATCAAGGGGCGGCTTCCAAGATCGAGGAAGTCGTTTGGGGTAAAGACCCAACCCCTCTTTCGCCCATATATGCGACTTACTACTTTATATTCAGTGGATTGCATCTATTTTCAGTCAAATTTTTTTTAGAAAAACCATGTATTATTTCTACCTTGGATGGCCCCTTCTGGCAAGTGGGGCAAGCCTGTCCGCTTCGGACCAGATACAAGGTTGTGACTAGTGGCAGCCTGTGTCAGGTCCATTTCTAGCATCGCTTCGCCCGCGTTGAGTCCGTGATCCGAGCGCAAACCCTGTTGCAATCCTCAACCCATCCTCCTATGACCTATCCATGTGAGTCGAAATCCCCAAATCCCCTGATGCTGAGCTGCTTTCCGTGACGCTTGACTCTGTCTCCACTTGGGACGCGCATCCTTTCCTGCTTTGGTAGCCGCATCGCTCCCAGACGACGGAGCGGCAAGGTTGGTTAGCGTGTTGGCGCCCATGTTTAAGACGCCAGTCATCGTGTCGCCAGCTTTGTTGAGCGGAGTGTAGCCAAGCGCGGCTTGCTTGGCGTTAAAACTCAACCAGTCAGCAGAGCTAACATAACCGCTACTTATGCTAGATGCCGCGGCAATTTGCAGGGATGGCGCAGTAGCCGACCCGCTGACCGCTAAGGGCGCAGAGGCAGAGAGAGACGTAAGCGTCCCACTGGCCGCAGACATGGTAGCCGGCAGCCACTGACTGCCATCATACTTCAGCACTTGGCCTGCTGCGGGAGCTGTTTGGCTGATGTTTTGGCCCTGTAATGCAGAGGCGCTGGTCGTCGGAGATGCCCAAACAAAACGGCCGCTACCGTCTTTGGTGATGAATTGATTGGCGCCGGGTGACCCCGAAGGGCCTACTGCGAGCTTGCCGTCGCCATTGAAGCTGATAGTCATTCCGTCGGTTGGTACCCTTGCAGCATAGGGGGTCATCATCAGCTGTTGGAGAGGATAGGGAGCGGATGCGTTGTGAGTTAAGTCTGTGATTTGGATCCACACCGGTTGCGCCACGTCATTAAAGACCTTGTCATAGTCAGATGGCGACAGAGCTAAACGGAATTGAAAGATACCTTGTTGGAGGGTGATATTTTCCAAGCCTTGAATGATTGACAAGATCGGAGTTTGCCCTGCTGCATCGTGAAAGAAAGTCGCTTTTAACGAGACCGGCCCATCGACTGGCTTACCTGACGAATGAACTAATCTGCCGCTATAGCCAAAATCATAAGTGTTATCAGCTCTCGCTTCGCCAGAGCAAAGGCTCTGGGCAACGGCCGCTGTCAGTAGAAGTGTGAAAAGTGAATGCATTGGCTTACCTGTCATCTGTTGAGAATTCCAATCGTTCCCGTGGCCAATTCCTCTGATCCACTAGCAGTGAATGGCCCGACTACGGATATCATCTCGCCTTGTAAACCGCTTAGCTGTTGATCGTTGCTGGAAAAAAGTGCGGACGCAGAAGAAAAATAGGTAAAATCGTGCATCACCACCTTTTGTTTGGCATCCTTTGGTGCCGTCTGGTCGCCAACATTGAGCGTTAGCTGGTTGTCGCCGTAGGCGAATTTTCCGGTGAAACTTGGATCTAGCGGATAGATGATGAGTCTGAATTCGTAGCCGCTGCCTGCCAGTGACCAAGACGGCGCCGTATTATCGTCGCCGTCTTGAGTTAGACCTAGGGCGCCGGCAGGTGCCTTGATCAGCGTAAAGCCGGTCGTTGTGTTGACTAGCTCAAGCGGCGAGTTAGGCGAAATCTGTTCGCTATTAATGCTCAAGTTGATCACACCTCTGGTTTGAAACACCTCGCGCGCCGCTTCCAGCGCGCCAGGTAGGTCGATGGGAATCCCGTGGGAGCCTTTGCGGTCGGCGGCGAGGATCGTGGCCAGGTCGTGGCCTTTGACCTTGATGTGTTGCTTTTGGCAAGAAAGTTGGGTGAGCGGCAAGAGGGCAGTGCACGACACTACAGCCCAGGCCTGAGCCCGGAGGCGGCTATTGGGCGCCCTTGATGTAGAGGTGTGGACTGACATAGACACGTTGGACCTGCTCCGAAAAAGTGGGATTCACAATTACAGTCCTCTGTAGCTCGGCTAAAATTCGTCGCATCTTTAGTGATTTTTCTCTCCACGATCTCAACTGTCCGTAACAATGGGAAATAATGTGATGTTTAGGCGGGCGATTTATGGCGCAAAAATTCAAAACTATAAATACAAAAGTCTAAAATTACGGCGAGCCAGGGGGTCGAGGTGAAAAAGTTGGCAGTTTCACGGTCACGGTTGTACCGATTCCTAGGGTCGAGGTAATCGCAAGGCTGCCACCCCATGATTCGACAGAGTTTTTGGCGTGGTACAGGCCAAGACCCTGGCCGCCGGGTTTTCCTATCGAGTAGCCGCGCGTGGCTAACTTCGGCAATATTTCAGCAGGAATACCCTTGCCGCCGTCCATGATCGAGAGCGTGACCCACCTTTCATCGCTTGTGATGTCAACTGCGACCGTTCCGGGACCGTCGATGGCCTGTGCGGCGTTGTTTAGGAGGTTCGAAAGCATCCGGCGAAAGAGCTGGGGTTCGACCTCCACCCGGACCAGGCTGGTAGCGGGTGTTGGTGCATACGAAAACATCAGTCCCGAGTGGTCACTGTGGCTAAGGCTAGCCTCGCTGACCACGTCTTCGATTAGTCGACTCAGCTCAATCTGCTGCGTTCGATCCGCTTGCCGATGGCGATCAGGTGCTGCCGCACTGGCCGTAAGATCTTCAGCAATCTCTCGGATGCGGCCCATGGCCAGCGTAGCGAGGCGCCTGTAGCGATCGGGAATGGCATCTACGCCGCGCAGAAGGCGGTCGAACGCCGCGAGCGGCGCCTTGATGTCGTGGGCGACTGAGGTGGCGATTTCGGCGAGGATCCGAGCCTGGTCCGCTTGGCGCTCGCGCTGCCTGGCCTCGTCAAGCTGGGTGACGATGGCTTTGATCTGCCGCATGATCCCAGCCAGGCCAACGCCTGCGGCGGCGGAGGTCTGGCGACCGTTATCGCAAGTCTCGGAGACGAGGCCAACCTCGCAGCTCAGCTTTGATCACGTCAATATCATCCGTCGGATCAACAAACGGAAACTCGTCTTTGACCAATCCTTCGAACATCGTCTTCTGCGACGCCGGGCACAGCCCAAACGCTACATCGGAGAGGCTGAACGAAAAGTCGCCGGCTACGCGCCATTCGCGCTCCCAGCGGAAGTCAATTTCTGCAGGACCTTCCGGTCGTCGAAACCACGGCGGTCCGAAACCCTCGATCAGCGGCATCAGGGGCTTGAAGTCCGAGCTATTGGGAGCCTCGGCCATCTTGTCGAGCGCATCTCTGACGCCTTGATTGGTAGTCTGCACATAGAAGATCGGATTGCCGTTGGCTCGCCTGACCACGGCCTCTCTGAACGCCAAGCCAAAAGGTTGAAATTTGAGCTGGCGTCCAAGGATATCCTCGGTCTGGAGACTGACGTGGTCGATCGGCGTCTCGGTGAAGCATACCGCCTTGATCCAATCCCGCTTGATCATCGAGTTTGGATTTAGGACTGTTCCGTTGGGTCGCGTATATCTGATCTTGAAGTTGAAGTAGCCAAACGCGGATCTCGCCTCGATGCGTCGGTTTTGAATGATCGCTGTCAGGCTCCTACCGCCGTCGATCGGCACCAGGCCATCCTTGGGCAGCGAGTAAAGATCCTTCGCCAGCTTAAGGTCTCCTGAGCGGGTCATATGGAACAGGAACTGGGACAGGTCCTTTCGGCGATCAAGCAATTCCTGACGATTTAGTGCCACGGTCCGGTCCTTAGTTGGTTGACGGCACGCAATATGCTAATAGGCAGGTTGCGGAGCGAAATCATGAAACTATACGAGTTCTCTTATACTGACAATTTGAACCAGACTGAGGCTGAAGTCCTGGTCCGAGTTGCCGAATTTCTCGATTCCGAGGCAGATCAGCAGGGGTGGGCGGCCGGTCACAACTTTCGCCAATGTCGAACCGTTGAACAGCTTGTGAGCGGCGAGCGCCGGTATCACTTCGAGGTGCTGGGCGAGTATTCAGCTGGCGACGGCGAAAATCAGGATGTCGCGATTGAAACTGGTGCGGCCGCTGCACTGCCGCCCGTAGCTGCGGCATCCAACGATAATGAATCCTACGCTGAGCGCTAAAGCGTCCAAAAGTCCGTCGCGTTGTAGCCACCTCAGGGTGGTCGCCAGTGGAGAAGGCTAAGATGTTGTTATAGTGTTTGTTCTGATATGTAGCAAAAAGTCCCAAGCCCTTGTTATAGGACTTGGGACTCTTTTTCACGCCCACTAGACGCATAGGCCTGATGGTCTGGCCCACTAAAATGGCCCAGTCGATGTTTCGGGCGACGTAACCACCCGAAACATCAGGGAGATTCTTACATCATCCCGCCCATGCCGCCCATGCGGCATATGGTACCACCCGTTTGGTACCGTTTAGTATCTAATTGTATTTACAGGTAGTTACAACCAAAATTTCACCAGCAAGTCTTTCGAATTGAGTAAGGAGAGGTATCTGGAAGCAAAAAAACTGGGGCGCAACTGGGGCGCGAGGCCAAAAGCCGGCGCGGTCCAGATGCTACGCCAGGCAGTGCGAGTTCGATTGCTCCAAGGGCAAGTACTTGAAAACTTGATCAATTTGGAGGAACCGAAATGAATCAGAACTCAGTCGCGGATGTTACATCCGCCAAAGTAAAAGTGAGCAAGGCGGCAAAGGGAAGTGCGTCATCTCCAGTGAGGCTTCGTCTCCAAAGCAAGGCGAAACTTGACGCATTGGTCGCCCGTGTCAATAAGGATCGCGCCGGTCGCCGGGTCAAACCGGACGATTTGATTTGCTTCAGTCTTGACCTGCTTACTGACGAACATTTGCAAGAGATTGGTGCACGGCTGCTTACCAACAAGGAGCGAATCGAGATTCTCTACAGCAAACTTTCCAAGACGAAGCGCGGCCTGTCTCGCGATGAATTTTTAGGCATGTTGCTGGAAGGTAAAGTGACGATTTAACTTCGATGCTGAGAGCTGCGCTGGACAACGGAGCCAACGCAGCTTTTTAGCGGGACTTAACCGGTAACGGGCTCACCGAAGGGTGCATTTTCTTCGATAAATCGATCAATTTCGGAAACCCAATAGTGATTCGATCCGCCGTCGAACGTGATGAGATTCTCGTCCGAGACTTCGGAGTCGAGCCATTCGCTGTGAGCGATGTTCCATGAAATGGGATCTAGCTCTTTTATGGCACTGGCGATGTCATATTCGATCCAGCCAATCTTTACTGTTTCCGGGTAACATTCGGCAACAGATTGCTCGAATGCATCGAGCGTGTCTGCTGGCGTAAGATGCTCACGCAGAATTTCGCGCACGAGCCAATCAGTGCCGTATTCAACGCCAACTCCGGGCAGCTCGTTCATCAAATCATCTGCGTGGCAAGTTGTGCAGCGACCTGATGGCGCTCTTGCATAGCACCCGTAGCAGAAGGGTATCGATTTGCGTATGGCGATTTGCGCCAGAGATTCGGTGATTGTGCTCATTTTTGCTCCTCATTTTAATGTGAAATGGGAGGGCCTGTCGACCCTCCGCTGGTTAGCCGACTGCGCTGTTTTCCATTGAGCCCGCAACATTGTTGAGAATCGCTCTGAAGTAATTGAGCGGTTTGCGAAGTACCTGGTTACCCGGTAGGGCGATGATCAGGTAGCGGCCGTCTTTGCTGACGCGGACGCTGGTGGGATTGACGAATGTTGCGTTGCTAGTGTTGCTGTTCTTGTTTTCCATTTTGAAACTCCATTGTTCGTTAGTGGTGCTGGGCCGAAGCCCCTTTCTCGCAAGAATTGAAAGGGGTGAGGTCAAAGCAGCGGACAGCCAAGCCAGACTCAGCCGGAGCGCGGTTAGACAAGGGGCGTGACGCAGCGCATCTCTGGAGCCTCCGGTCAAGAGACAAAAGGTTCCCATGCTCCGCTTCGGAGCTCTCTCTTAATAGGAGGTCCACGTTGCTACGCGCCTGCTCGTTGCGGCGTAGTGTCGGCTGCCTGTTGGTCCGGTAGCTTCGCTTTCTGGCCAAAAAAGGCTGAGATTATTTCAGCCTATGCATCTCTTGAGGCGTCGCCGCCTATGAAAGCGATACGATCCGAAATTGGAGAGGGCCTATTCAGCGGATAGAGGCATCTACGGGCAGGCAAACCTTTCGACGACTACTTCGCTGCTGAGGCTTCCTCTCCGATCTCCACCGGCTTGGGCTGCCGCTTTGCTTACGCGAAACGGTCGTAGCCTTGTCGGTGGAGATTTTATGTTTGTGCGCTTGCTACATATTCATCCTCGCTTTTTCTCCACAAGAGCCACATGTCTTTCGCAAGCTTGCGTGCGCAGGTCAGTATCGCCTTGTGCTCCTCTCGGCCTTTCTTCAACGCCTCGTGGTACCAGTCTTGGTATCGATTCGGGCCGCTTTGTTTCGTCGCCGTGATAGTCGCCTGCTTGAGCATGTACTTGAGCATCCGGTTACCGCGACGAGTAAGCTGAGGTCGACCAGGCCTCAGACCGGACGAGCGAGCGTCTAGGCCGAGGCCGCAGTACGTCCAAAGTCGCTTGACCGTCGCGAAGCGAGCTGGGGTATCGATTAACGCGACAAAAGTCGCGGCATTCACCAAGCCGATGCCTGGGAAATTTTTGTCGAGGAGACGGACGACATCGTAGCGTTTAGCAACCAAAGCGATCTTGCCATCCGTCTTGTCGAGCTGCTCGTCGAGAAGGTCGAGCTGTGCATAGGCCGCCTCTACGGGCCAGACCAGGTGCGGATTGGTCGCAATCTGTCCGAGCCATGATTCGCGCATCGACGGATTGTAAACCGAGCGGCCTGCAGCGCGGATGCCGTTCTGGCGGAACTTAGCCTTTAGCTTGTTCTTGACCTGTGTCCTTTGCCTAATCAGGTCATGGTGGTGCATCACCAGACGAAGAAGCTCTTCATTCCGTTCATCGCGTTGTACGACCTCTTTGATGAAGCCGCCAAGAAAGAGCGACGCAAGCTTCTTGGCGTCGAAGCGGTCGTTCTTGACGTTGTCCTGGGCGATCCAGCGATTGCGTCGCGTTTCGCTGACGGCGATTCGACAGCCCTGGGGCCTAAGGATGCGCCGGATCCAGTCAGTGAGCGGCCCCTGTTCGATGACGAGAACTATTTCTTTGTCGTTGAGCTTGTCGACGAGTTCGCGAAAGGCTTTCGCGCTAGTCTGAAACGTGCCCTCGCCGATAACTTTGCCACCGCTGTTCACCGCGTAAAAGTCGCAAGTGGCGATATGCGTATCAATTCCGACGACAATCATGAGGTCCCTCCCGGTCGCTGGAGCGCGACTACCGGGAAGGTACGTCAGGCTTTAGTGGACCGCAGGCTCCATCCTTTCAGTGGAGGCGCGAACCTTGTGCGAAGGCGGTTAAAGGATGGCGCTAGCTGGGAGCGACACAGAAACGAGCAATGGCTTGCCTTGGAAAGCAGCAGGGCAACAAGGCAGAGCACTTCGGTTCCGTTGTGGGCGCCAAAAAGGCGATTTGGCTAGATTGTGTCACAAAAAATTGGTATATTTTGTGACAAGGAGACGCCTTAATAATGCCTCAAGATGTGATAAATACAGTGAAAAAAGTGATAGTAGGACACGGCAGGGGGTGGTGTTTCACTCCTAAGCATTTTCTAAGCTTAAATAGCGATACGGGCGTCAGACAGGCCCTTTCGCGGCTCCACCGCGAGAAAATGATACGCCGCCTGGCACAGGGGCTTTACGAATACCCCAGAGAGCACGAGGTTCTGGGGACTTTGCCACCGCAGGTAGATGAGGTCGCGAAAGCGATCGCGGAAAAAAATGGCATTCAGATCCAGCCGTCCGGTGCTTACGCCGCCAACTTAATCGGACTTACGACCCAGGTGCCAGGGAGGATCGTCTTTTTAACTAATGGGCCGTCGAAAAAGATCAAAGTGGGAAAACAAGAGATCATATTCCGAACAACCACCGAAAAAAATATGTACCCGGCAGGAACTAAGGTGGGGTTGGTCATTCAGGCATATCGAAACCTCGGAAAAGAGAGCATCGACGATGCGGTGCGCGGGCGAACGAAAAAATTTCTGAAAGGAACAACCGAAAGAGAACTCACCAAAAATCTGAAGTACGCGCCGCAATGGATTCGGTCGATAATTTTCGCCGTCATGAAGGTGGCGCCATGAAAGAGCTGCATCTTTTAGACGCCAACGAGCGGCGGCTATTTTTTCAAGCCGCTGCCGACGAATCAAAAATTCCATTCGAGATCATCGAAAAAGATTTTTGGGTGGTGTGGACGCTTGAGAAGCTCTTTTCTTTGACCGATCTCAAAGAGCACTTGACGTTTAAGGGCGGCACGTCTCTTTCAAAGGTGTACGGCGTCATCCAACGTTTTTCCGAAGATATCGATCTTTCCATCGAGAAACATTTCTTGGGAAGCGAAGATCCTGAAAAAGCTGCGTCTGGAAAAAAGAGACGCGCCGCGCTTGATAAACTTTCACAGGCCTGTTCCGCATACGTCCAAACTGAATTGTATGCTGTCCTGGAGGAAGCGATCGCGGCTAGTCTTGGCCGCACCCGCACATGGCAACTTGCGGTTGATTCCGAAGATTCCGATGGTCAAACGCTTCAGTTCGAGTACCCAAGCACTACGCCAAAGGGCGGATACATTCGCCCATCCGTAAAAATTGAGTTGGGTGCTAGGTCCGAGCACTGGCCAGTCAGCAACCACAAAATTCAAAGTTACATCAAGGCAACGCTCAAACAGAAAGTGGTTGAACAAGAAGTCGTAGTCAAAGTTCTCAATGCCGAACGGACTTTTTGGGAGAAAGCTACGATCCTTCATCAATATGCGCATTTACCTGAAAATAAAGCACTCCCAGCGCGGATATCGAGGCATCACTATGACTTTTTCTGCCTACTGAACTCAGATATCAAAGCAAAGGCTGTTGCCGAGCAATCGTTGCTTGAAAGAGTCGCCATCCACAAAAGCGTCTATTTCGCGTCGGCGTGGGCAAATTATGAAACTGCCCGAAAAGGAACGCTAAAACTTTCGCCGCCGACGAGGATTGCTGCCGATTTGAAGCGGGATTTTAGTTTGATGAAGGACATGTTTTTTGGTGCGATCCCCGAGTGGGACGACGTGCTCGGGTTGATCAGCGCTTTTGAAACCGACTTCAATCGATGAAGGCATCGGCTAGGGGCGAATGTGGGAAGGCAACGCTGGTCTTTGCAAATGGCGAAAACGGGGTCGGATGTCGAGATCGTGTTCTCGAATTAGAGTCGAACGCGTCTAATTTATTGGCAATTCTGGCTCCAGTCTTGCATGAGCAAACGAGTACTTATCAAGGCATCAAAATTGAACGAAGGGGGACTTATGCTTTTCAACGGTGCGCAGATTCATATGTTGGTGAATCATTTGCCGGTGATTGGTTTTTTGGGAATGGTATTAGCGCTCGCCGTCGCAATGAAGGTTCAAAGCATCGATATCAAACGTTTTGTCTTGCTTGCTACGGTCGTTGTCGGAGCGAGTGCTCTGGCTCCGTATTGGACGGGTGAGTCGGCTGAGGAGGTTATCGAGCATCTTCCCGGAGTGAGCAAAGACCTCATTCACGAGCATGAAGAACTCGCCGAGAAAGCGACAGTTTTCTCGCTGATTACTGCGGTCGCTGCCGGAGTTGCGTTTTTCTTACAGAGGCGGCGTCCAGAAACCCTTCGAAAGAGTATCCCCGTAGTTTTTGTGCTTTCGTTGGTAACAGCTGGCGTCATCGGTGCTGCGGCACATGAAGGTGGAAAGATCAGGCATCCTGAAATTAATCCTGACGCAGGAGCCTTGCCCAGTCAGACGACCAAAGATCAAGACTGATGTGATGAATGTGGTGTGAGCGGAAAGTGATTACTAAATGTCGAAAATTGAAATCAAGTATACCGGTCTAACTGCGGCTGAAGCTGCGCAAAGGCTCAAGGGCGCCGGTCCAAATGAGCTGGCATCATCTAAACCTCGAACGATTTTGGCGATCGCTCTTGATACCATTCGGGAACCAATGTTCCTGTTACTTCTCGCTTGTAGCATTCTCTACTTGGTACTGGGCGATCTTGGTGAAGCCCTTCTACTTTCCGCCGCCATCTTTGTGGTCATGGCCATTACGTTCGTGCAGGAGAAACGAACGGAAAGAACTCTCGACGCGCTGCGAGACTTATCAAGCCCGCGCGCACTCGTGGTTCGCGATGGTGTACCTGTTCGGATCGCGGGGAAGGAAGTGGTTCCTGACGATCTGGTCTTAATTGCGGAGGGCGACCGCATTCCCGCCGACGGCTATATTGTAGCTTCAAAGGCCCTCAAATTGAACGAATCGCTTCTTACTGGGGAATCTGTTTCTGTCGGGAAAGTGGAGTGGAACGGAACAGATGTTCTTGGTCAAGCTGGCGGAGATGACACAGCGTTCGTGTACTCTGGGACCTTAGTTGTCCAAGGAAGTGGCGCATTCAAAGTTCATGCGACGGGACAGGCGACCGCGATGGGACGAATCGGCTCGTCGCTAACGCAGACCATTCGACCGTCTTCTTCCTTGCAGCAGGAAACTCGTCGTGTTGTGCGCGCAGTCGCCATTGCAAGCTTAACGTTGAGCGTTGGAATCACTGCAATATGGTGGTTTCGAGATCGAGACATACTTCGCGGAATCTTGATGGGGCTCACGTTTGCGATGAGCACCATACCGGAAGAGTTTCCCGTTGTACTGACAGTATTTATGGCTCTCGGCGCTTGGCGCATATCGAAACAAAAAGTTTTGACGCGGCAGATGAATGCCATCGAGGCACTGGGATCCGCGACATTTTTATGTGTCGATAAGACGGGGACCTTGACTGAAAATCGGATGACAGTAGCCACCGTCTGGTGCCCAGGGTCCGCTGTGACGAAACTTGGTATGAGCGACGTTGCCATTGTCGAGAGCCATCGCACTATATTGCGGACTGCTGCCTTGGCGAGTGACCATGAAGGAGCCGACCCAATGGATGTCGCCTCTGTGATAGCGGCAAAAAACTTAGACGGACACATGTTTTCGGGCATGTCCGTCGTGAAGTCATATCCTCTTGTGCGACCGCTCTTGGCAGTAGGCCATGCATGGGCGGTCGAGGGGAAGTCCGATCTCGCAGTTTGCGCTAAAGGTGCACCGGAAGCCGTTTTGAGTTTGAGCAATGTATCCAGTGGAACCAAGAACGAAATAGTTTCGGCGGCAGAATTTATGGCTTCTCAGGGTTACCGCGTCTTAGGCGTTGCCGAGGCAACCCACAGTGCAGACAATCTCGCTGAAAGACTCCAGCAATTTGAATTCAAGTTTATAGGGCTGGTCGGCTATAGCGACCCGGTCAAGCCAGGTGTGCCGGAAGCTGTCCTGCAGTGTCACGAAGCAGGCATCAAGGTCATGATGATCACGGGGGACTATCCTACGACGGCTCTCAGTGTGGCGCGGGATATAGGTCTCGATAACCCGGGAGAAGTTCTGACCGGTGAGCAATTGTCGGCGATGGACGATACGCAGTTAGGTCTAAGATTGAAAACTGTCCGCGTCCTTGCACGAATGGTTCCAGAACAAAAGCTTAGGATAGTCAAGGCGCTTCGGTCAATTGGCGAAGTTGTAGCGATGACTGGCGATGGCGTTAACGACGCGCCTGCACTAAAAGCATCGCACATAGGAATTGCAATGGGCGGACGTGGGACGGACGTTGCGCGAGAAGCCGCTGCCCTAGTGCTTTTAAATGACGACTTCACGTCGATTGTTGGTGCCGTTCAGCTTGGGCGCCGCATTTATGACAATATTCAGAAAGCGATTAGCTACATAATCGCCATACATATTCCGATCGTCGGTCTAACCCTAATACCGCTACTCATGGGTATGCCGCCGATCTTGTGGCCGGTCCATCTCGCATTTCTCGAATTGATTATTGATCCAGTTTGCTCGATTGCGTTTGAGGCAGAACCCGCGGAGTTATCGATTATGAAAAGGCCACCGCGCCCAGCGCTGGCTCGACTTTTTGGGAAGTCCGTCTTGGCGGCTGGAATGCTGGAAGGTGTTGTAGTACTGCTTGCCGTTTTTGTCGTTTACGTCACTGTCGGAAAAATGGGGGATGTGCCCGATCACGCCCGCGCGATTGCATTCGCTACACTCATCTTTGCAAATATTGGCTTAATTTTAACGCTTCGTTCTCGAACAGAACCAGCATGGGTGTTCCTCAAACGACGAAATCCGACTCTTGGATGGATTGGACTCGCTCTCATCGTGACGTCTGGAATCGTCCTTTATGCGCCTAAGATTGTCGAGATATTCCATTTTTCTCCGCCGCATGTGGTTGACCTTGGCATTTGCGCAGTAGTGGCAGCTCTGAGTTTAATCGGATTTGAGATTGCCAAGGTTGTGAAAAGGGTACAGGTATGAGCCTGTCGCGAAGAATTGGAGACGAGAATGAACATTTTGGTCTTTGATACGCATTCCTTTGAAAAGTCAGTTCTGACTTTAGCCAATGAAAAATTTGGTCATGATCTCCGCTTTGTGGAGACGCGCCTAACGAAAGAAACGGCGGCTCTTGCTTCGGGATTTCGGTGCGTCTGCGCGTTTGCCAACGACCGCCTAGACCAAGAATGTTTGACGATATTGAAGGCGGGTGGGACGGAGCTGATCGCACTTCGCTCTGCAGGATTTAATCACGTGGATTTGCCAAGTGCAGCTCGCCTCAATCTTCGCGTGGTGCGCGTGCCGGAGTACTCGCCCTATTCGGTTGCGGAGCATGCCGTTGGTATGATGTTGACCCTAAATCGAAAACTTCATCGAGCATTCAACCGCGTGCGAGAGTTTAATTTCTCGCTCGATGGGTTGGTTGGGTTCGACATGCATGGCAAGACCGTGGGAATTATCGGAACGGGTCGCATTGGTTCCGCGGTCGCTAGTATTTTAAGGGGCTTTGGTTGCAATGTTCTAGCGTATGACATTGCTCCAAACGAGGAGCTGGCGAAAGCGTGTGATGTAAAATATGGCTCTTTGAACGATCTATTCAAAAACTCTCATATTATTTCTTTGCATGTTCCTCTGAACCCGAAGACGCACCATATCATTGACGATGCAGCGCTCGCATCCATGCAAAAGGGAGTTATGCTGATAAATACAAGTCGAGGCGGACTCATTGATACGAAGAGTCTCATCAGTGCTCTTAAGAGTGGTCACATTGGTTTTGCAGGGCTAGATGTATACGAAGAAGAACAAGGTGTGTTCTTTGAAGACCATTCGCAGGATCTACTTCAAGACGATATTCTTGCAAGACTTCTGACGTTTCCCAATGTGTTTGTAACGTCACATCAGGGATTTCTAACTCAAGAGGCTTTGGCGAACATTGCACACACGACGCTCGAAAATGTGCTGGATTTTGAGAGTGGTAGGGCTCTAAAGAATGAAGTTCATGCTCAACGTTAAAATCATGAGCAGGAGGCCAAGCGACGCTTCGGCAAACTTACACTCACACATGCTGTATTGCTTCAGCTAGGAGCGAATCGGCCTTGAGAGCGAGTTGCTGAAGATTTTTGTCCCCAAGAATTTGCATCATGATCGAAGGCTTTACTATCTCGACAGAGGTCTTGCCGTTGCCGATGTCGCGGACAACAGCATTACAAGGCAGGAGACTCGCAACATCTGAATTAGCGACGTACGCCTCGTATGCCATTGTAGGATTGCAAGCTCCAAGAATGACGATCTTTGGAATTTTCTTACTGATTTTCTCTTCGATTTTTGTATGCATATCAATTCTGGTCAAAACCCCGAAGCCTGCCGCCTTCAGTGCGATCGTCACGCGATCGACAACGTGGTCAAATTCATCACTGACTTCCCTTTTGAAATTAACCGACTCTGTCATTTCAAGTCTCCCGCTCTATCAAGCGCCAAGTTCATTTAACCATCGTTCCAGTGAATTCTGATCGAGTGCCCCGGATTTTCGTGCGATCTCTTTGCCGCCGGCGAAGACGACGAGTGTTGGAATGCCGCGAATGCCGTGGTTTTGCCCAGCTCCTTGCTCTGACTCGGTGTTGACCTTGGCGAAAACAGCTTTTCCGAGATGACGATTTGCGGTCGATTCAAATGTTGGTGCAAATGATCGACATGGCGCACACCAGGGAGCCCAGAAGTCGACGACAACGGGAATTGGGCTCGAATCGATGAGGCGTTTGAGTCCACCTTCCGCTGCTTCCGTTACGGCACCATGCACCGGCAGAGGCTTTTTACAACGACCGCAGATCGGGTTCCCAGCTCGCGCCGAATCAAATTTGTTCAAAACCTTGCAGTCGTTGCATGCGGAATATGTTGTTGTCATATCGTTTTCCCAAATCTATGCCGCCGTTTTTTCGTTGGAGAACGACGCGCTCCCTAGAACACAAGCGTCAAATCACACAAAAGGCAGCCATGCGAGCGATTTAGCGCAGTAGCCATGTACATACATTCAGCCGCCAAAATTCGCCGTTCCGTTACCAATTTCTTCACCGTTAAGCTTCACTCGATAACTTATGGGGACTGCTTTTGAGAGCATCGCGCTCACGCCGCAAAACTTACTCTGGGACTGGTGAATTGACTCCAGCAGAATGGCTGGTTCAATCGCGCCCTTCAGATTGAACAGCAGTTCGATGCTGGTAAACACCATCGGATGACCTTTTTCGGTCATTGCAACATCAGCGAGCACTTCAAACTCCTCGATCGTCTGTTTGTGCTTTTTCATGAGCCCCACGACATCCATCGCAGTGCAACCACAAAGCCCGCTAACGACAAGCTCCTTGGGGGACATGGCAGAATCGGCCCCGAATGGTTTTTTGGCGTCCATTTGCACTTGGTGCTCTGAGTCTGCACCAACGAATTTCATATTGTCTTGCCAGCGGCAGGTAATTTGCACGTTTCCACTTCTCCTAAGTCAGGATTCATGAACGTCTAAGCAACTTCCGGGCCATTCTTGCCGAAAACTGCACAATTCAACGATCTTCTCTCGAATAGCGGCAGGCATGTGCATTTTTCGCACAGGGGGGCAGACCGGAAGATCCAGCAGGTTATTCAGTTATGTTTATGTTTATGCGTTGCGCCTTTACCATCCTCGTCAATTAATTGCTGACGAAAGGTAGCATGACAGCTTGTACAGGTTTGGAGGGTGGCGTTAAGGGCTTGTAGAGTTCCGATCCGATTCTTGAACTGCGCAGCTTCCGCAATTTTGTCTGCGGACTTGTGGAATTTAATTGCTCGCTCGGTGAAGCCGGGTGCACCGGCTCCCATATTGGTGCACATCTGCCGCATTTCCTCTGAATAGCCCATCGTTTTGGCTGCCTTTTCAACGGCGACAAAGTCTTCGCGCGCAAGCCCGTCGACAATAGCTTGAACCGCCTGAAGGTGTTCTCGCATATTTTGCTTTTGATGGTTGGCCATCATTGGATTAAGAGGTACCGGCTTTCGGGTATCAATCCTCTCCAATTCTGAAACGGCCATCGGCGAAGAAAACGATGCATCAATTGCAGGTGTCTGCGAGCCCTTCGGTGCGGCATTGAGGTGCACTGCTGAGCCAATGCAAATGATGCTAGCAACTAAACCTATTCCCCAAGTGCGCTGCAAAAACATAAGTCCCTCCTAACTGTTTTCCAATGGCAAGGTGAGTCAAAATTTCGATTCCCGTGCGAGGAGCTGTTCAAGTCGCTCAATACCCACCGGCTCATCTGGCATTAGCGGAAGGATCGCCACCCGAGTTGCCAAACCGTCTGTGATTCGCTGCAATTGTTCGTGCTCGTTGGCGGCGCGCTGCATCAAAACGGGATCGGAAGTGGAGCTGGCCGCTAAGCTGCGGTTAACAACCCAGCCATATGGTTCGATCGATGCTCGGAGAAGATCATCTTGCAGCGCAGCTGCCTCGCTGACCGGAGTTGTTTCTGCCAATGCAACAAGCAGAACTTTCGATTGAGTCGAGTCCTGAAGCATCATTAGTGGTGTTGTCAGTTTTCCTGGCGCGTTCTCTTCCATTTTTTTGAGCATTTCTCGGTGGTAGGAGCCAGCGGCATCAAGAAGCAGTAGCGTGTGCCCCGTTGGCGCGGTGTCGAGTATGACGATGCCCCGACGCGCTTCAAAAACCGTCTTGGCAAAGGCATGAAATACAGCCACCTCTTCGGTGCATGGCGACGCCAGATCCTCGCGCAGTAGTGCCAGGCCATCTGCATCTAGATTTTTACCTTTTGAGGCTAAAATCTTGTCTGTGTATAGGCGCGTTTCTTCTTTTGGATCGATCCTGCTGACTGTCAGATTTGGCAAAGTTCCAACAATCGTCTGCGCCAAATGCGCGGCTGGATCGGTCGTGGTCAAATGAACAGGCTTACCGAATTTCGCGGTCGCTACCGCGAGTGCTGCTGCTACCGTCGTTTTACCGACGCCGCCTTTTCCCATCACCAGAACTAGACCATGTTCGTCATTTGCAAGTTCTTTTGCAAGTGCCGCAAGCGATAGCGTTGCTTTGGCTCCGGCTGTTTGCGCCGCCGCATCCATGGGCCGCTCAGAAAGAGGGGCGTCTTCCAGAAGTCTTTTGAGCGAAGCTAGTCCCACCGTATTGAACGGTTTCAGCGGCACAATATAACGCGGCAATCCTTGGATGCTTTGAGGCACTTTGCTTAGTGCGACGGTTGATTTTTCCTCAAGTGACTGTGCCAGTCGGTCATTCCTGTCTGTGGCGAGGAATACGCCGTTTACGACCAAAATCTGATTGGTGAGTTGAAGCTCCAGCAAATCGCTTGATGTGCGGGCCGCTTCATTGAGCGTGCTGAGTTCGGGACGGGCAACCAAAACCACGGTGGTTCGCTTTGGGTCCTTGAGGGCGTCAAAAGCGGCTGCAAACCGCGACTCTTGGTTCTTAAGAGCGGAATGGGGTCCTAGGCAGCTTGCTCCCCGTTCGTTGATATCAAAGAAGCCAGTCCAGGCTTTCGGGAGGCTGAGCAACCGAATCGTATGACCTGTCGGGGCCGTATCAAAAATAATGGTGTCGAACTCGCTGGCGACCCCCTGATCAGAAAGCAGAGCTGCAAATTCATCAAATGCGGCAATTTCAACCGTGCATGCACCGGAGAGCTGTTCTCTTAGACCAGAAATCTCGATGTCAGTTGCTTTTCCAATCATGGGAGCAATGACTCGCTGTCGATACTCTTCGGCAGCGGCGTCGGGATCAATATTGAGCGCCATTAGACCCGGAACTTGGGGGACGGGCGTTGGATGATTCGTAAGTTTAATGCCAAGAGTTTCGTCGAGGTTTGAGGCGGGATCGGTACTTATTAAGAGAACGCGTTTTCCACGTGCTGCCAATGTTACTGCGGTTGCCGACGCGATTGATGTCTTGCCAACGCCGCCTTTGCCCGTGAAAAACAGATATTTCGTGCGAAAGGCAGCTTGAATTGTCGCTTCAGATAGCTTTGTTACTGTCGCATTGAGACCGCTCATAATGCCCCCGTTCCCAGCTCACACTAGCTGAAATCCTTTGAAAATGCTTCCAGGCGTTTGCGGATTTCATCCCTCGTTTTGCGGAAACGAGCCATTTGTTCGTCATCGCTCCCATCTTTGCCGGCAGGATCGGGAAGTGGCCAGTGAAGCTTTTTTGCTTTTGAAATGATGATCGGGCAGACTTCTTCGGCACAAAGAGTGATCACATAGTCGAGTTGATCGACAAAATCGCGTGGAAGATCCTCGACTGTTTTCGAATAGAGCGACCTGAATTCTGCGCCGACTTCATTCAATGCGCGTATTGCAAATGGATTTACTTTCGTCGGCTGTGACCCGGCGCTTCGAATGTCAGCTTTATTGCCAAAAACCTGCTTGGCAATTCCTTCGGCAAGTTGGCTGCGTGCTGAGTTCGCTACGCACATAAAGAGAATGTTCATTGATGCAACCTTCTGACATTATCTGCTTCCGGAACTTTCGATCCGTAAACGGGATGATCGGACGCTTGGCGAGTTCTAAATGCGCAAACCGCTTCCATCGTTACAAATGCGTTAGGAAGCGTCTCCTCGATGAGCGGAACTACGTGCTGGTGGATGGTGTCACGCCGCGCAATAACCTCGACGATCGATTGGCCCGCCTGAGGTGGAATCTCGCAGACTGCATCGATCCCGAATTCGCGAACGCGCCTTAGGAACAACGCCTTGTGATCAGCGGCTCGTGTTTTGTCAATTTCCAGATAAATTCGCACCTTTGTGTAGTCCGGTTGAAGATTTCTCATCGCACCTCCTTTATAAAGAATGTTTTCCTGATCCCGAGAGATACCCATACCAGTCCAATGAGGGCCGGCACTTCGACTAAGGGTCCAATCACTGCGGCAAATGCTGCGCCGTGATGAATGCCAAACGTAGCGATTGCAACGGCGATCGCAAGTTCAAAGTTATTTGACGCAGCAGTGAACGAAAGCGTCGCCGATTGCTGATAGGTGGCTCCGACTCTCTTGCTGAGAAAAAATGACGCCATAAACATTAGGCCGAAATAAATCAGCAGCGGAACGGCGATTCGCAAAACGTCGAGGGGGACCGTAACGATCTGCTCAGCTTTGAGAGAGAACATCAGGACGATCGTAAACAGAAGCGACACGAGTGTGATTGGTCCAATTTTGGGGACAAAGGTCTGATCGTACCAAGTAGCGCCCTTCGATTTTCTAAGCCAAAGTCGCGTCAGCGCGCCTGATGCGAATGGTATCCCGAGATATATTCCAACAGACTTGGCGATCTCGCCCATTGATAGCTCAATGGCAACTCCAGGCAGACCCAGAGCCGTTGGCAACTTAAAAAGGAAAAAATATGCGTATGCCGGAAATAAGAGGATTTGAAAGATTGAATTCAATGCAACAAGACCGGCGCAGTATTCGGTGCTGCCTTCGGCAAGTTCGTTCCAAACGATGACCATCGCAATGCAGCGCGCAAGGCCAATCAAAATAAGCCCCGCCATGTATTCGGGCTTGTCGGAGAGAAACGTGACGGCCAATCCAAACATCAGCAGTGGGCCAATGACCCAGTTTTGAAGCAAAGAGAGGATCAAAACCTTCTTGTTTCTAAAAACATTTGGGAGCTGCTCGTATTTGACCTTGGCGAGAGGGGGATACATCATCAAGATCAGGCCAATCGCGATGGGAATAGACGTAGTGCCGTAGCTCATCGAACTGAGCCACGGCACAAGTGTTGGAATCAAATTGCCAGCCGCGACGCCAAGCGCCATTGCTAGGAAGATCCAGAGTGTCAAGTACCGATCGAGAAACGACAGCTTCCGGGTTACAGCTTCAGAAGTTCCTGACATTTTGTTCCACACCTTTTCTAGCCGCACAGACCTGGGGCGCAACATGCCGCCGATTTAGTTTCGGTTTCAATAGCACCATGCATTGATTCCGCTTCTGCGCTCCGGACCCAGAACTCCCACTCGTGCCCGTCGGGGTCCTGAGTCCAAAATTTATCTGCCCTTGCGTAGCAACATGTGACGTCTTCTTCGATTCTAGGAACTAGACCCGAAGTTTGTGCACTGCTCAGCCAGGCCTTGAGCTTGTCGTTAGAAAACAGCTCGACTCCGAAATGACGATTGTTCCCATG
>Ga0315284_10003456_pt1 | contig 22463 bp, 22 predicted proteins | sample YL17G09_16_MG_FD_203696 | JGI IMG/M metagenome (GOLD analysis project Ga0315284, IMG submission 203696) | Sediment microbial communities from Yellowstone Lake, YNP, Wyoming, USA - YL17G09_16 | ecosystem: Environmental > Aquatic > Freshwater > Lake > Sediment | place: USA: Wyoming | collected... | reverse complement strand
CTAGTAGTCTGTAACAGTAAGACTTCATGGTAGTGATTCTCTTTGCCGATAGGTAGATAGAACCTTTTGATCGGCAAGGAGGCCGCCATGAAGAAGTACATCGTTGAATTGACAACCGAAGAACGTTCCCGGCTTCATATGCTGGTGGGCAAAGGGCTTTCGCATCAGCGAAAGCACGCACAGATGTTGTTGAAGGCAGACCAGGGACCGGAAGGTCCAGGATGGAAGGACGTTCGGATCGCCGAGGCGTTCGACTGTCATCCCACCACGGTTGAGAATTTGCGTCGTCGGCTGGTGGAGCAAGGGCTGGACGCGGCATTGGAACATGGCAATCGCGGCAGCTATCGGGCACGCAAGTTGGACGGCAAGGCCGAGGCGCACCTGATTGCCCTGACCCGCATGGAGCCTCCGGAAGGGCGCAATCGCTGGGGCGTGCGTTTGCTGGCCGACCAGATGGTGGCGCAAGGATACGCGGATTCCTGTAGCCACATGACGGTGCAGCGGACGCTAAAAAAAATGAACTTAAGCCTCATCTGAGCAAGTACTGGTGCATTCCGCCCCATCAGAACGGCGAATTTGTCGCGGCGATGGAGGACGTGCTGGAGGTGTATCACCGGCCCTATGATCCGCTACGGCCGATGGTATGCCTGGATGAAGCCGGCAAGCAATTGGTGGCCCAGACGCGTCCATCGATCGCTGCCCGTCCGGGACAGGTCAAGCGGATCGATCCTGAGTATCGCCGTTGCGGCACAGCCAGCGTGTTCCTGATGTCCGAGCCGCTGAAGGGCAAACGCCATGTGCGCGTGCGTGCGCAGCGAACGCGAATCGACTTCGCTCATGTGATTCGAGAGTTGTGCGACGGTCTGTATGCCAAGGCCCAGAAGATCGTGCTGGTGATGGACCAACTCAACACGCACAACATCGCCAGCCTGTATGAGGCGTTTGAGCCGGCCGAGGCACGGCGTCTGGCGGAGAGACTGGAAATCCACCACACGCCCAAACATGGAAGCTGGCTGAACATGTCCGAGATCGAGCTAAGCGTGCTCAGTCGCCAATGCATGGACGACTACTTTGAAAGCCGTGAGCAACTGGCCGTCAGCATCGCGCCGTGGGAACGTTCGAGAAACGATAAGAACGCGGGTATCGACTGGCGATTCACAACGGCCGACGCTCGGATCAAACTGAAGAAATTGTACCCTGTAATATAGCTGTTACAAAGTACTAGAGCATTTTAAATTTGGGTGATAGCGCGGCGGGGCTCCGTCCCGCCGCGCATTCAAGAATCTGTTAGGCTGGCGGGACGGAGCCCCGCCAGCCAGGTGTAAACATCCAAAGTGAAGATGCTCTAGTGTCTCGCTGGCTGGCCATCGACCACGGAACGCGGCGGATCGGTCTGGCTGTCGGCAACACCGCCGACGGGATCGCCTGCCCCGTCGCGGTCATCCCCGCCCAGCCCGCCGAGGACATGCTTGTCCGCCTCAGGCAACTTATCGCCGAGTACCAGGTCGTGGGCATTGTCGTCGGCTGGCCTCTCAACATGGACGACACGGAAGGCCCTCAAGGCCGTCTGGCCCGCGAGGCAGCCTGCCAGCTTGCCGAGGCCACCGGGATGGACGTTCGCCTCTGGGACGAGCGGCTGAGCAGTTTCGCCGCCGATGAGGCACTGGCGGGGACCATGAACTCCGGCAAGAAGAAGGCTCGCCAAGACGCCGTCGCCGCGGCGGCAATCCTACAGGATTTCCTTGCCTCCGGCGGACCGGCTTGCGCCCCACGACCGATGGACATCCCCCCCAAGTCCGACCAGCCGTGAGGCCCTGGCGCAAAAACAGACCCCGGCCGACGCGCGATCGACCGGGGCACAACCTACAAACTCTCGGACTTTTCTGCGCCGGCCGGCTTTCATCTCGGCCAGACGCCTCATTGCTCACTACTAATGGGAATATAGGATTCAATCGCCCGGGGGCAAATCGCGGGAGGATTTATTATAAAAAATCTCTCCGGCTGACAAAAGCCGCAACCAAGTGATGAAGCTTGGCTTACATCCAGGCAATTGAGTCCTTACGGTTCCATTCATCCCTTCGAAGCAGTTTTAAGTTCCTTGATCCGGTCGCGAATCGCCGCGGCACGCTCGAATTCCAGCGCCTCGGCGGCCTCCAACATCTGGGTTTCCAGGTCCATCACCAGTTCGCAACGATCAAGCTCCCCCTGCCCTCCGCCCATCGCCGCCGCGGCGATGCGGCGCGCCTGGACCTGCTGGAAGAGGCTCGAGCGGATGGCCTTGCGGATCGATTGCGGGGTGATGCCGTTCCGGGCGTTGTAGGCCAGTTGGGTCTTCCGCCGCCGGGTGGTTTCATCGATGGCCTGTCGCATGGAGTCGGTGATCTTGTCGGCGTAGAGGTACACCTGCGCGTTGACGTGGCGGGCGCATCGCCCGATGGTCTGGATAAGGCTGGTGGCCGAACGCAGGAAACCCTCCTTGTCGGCGTCCAGGATGGCCACGCAGGAGACCTCCGGCAGGTCCAGGCCCTCGCGGAGCAGGTTGATGCCCACCAGCACGTCGAAGATCCCCTCGCGCAGCTCGCGCAGGATGTCCACCCGCTCCAATGTGTCGATCTCGCTGTGCAGGTATTTGCAGCGGAAGCCTTCCTTCCGGATGTACTCGGACAGGTCCTCGGCGAGGCGCTTGGTCAGCGTCGTGATCAGCACGCGCTCCTTGGCGGCCACGCGCTTTCGCACTTCCTCCAGCAGGTCGCGGACTTGCCCCTTGGCGGGACGGACTTCCACGGCTGGGTCGACCAGCCCCGTCGGACGGATGATCTGCTCGACCACCTCACCGCCGGAAAGCTCGATCTCAAACAAGCCGGGGGTCGCCGAGACGAACATCGCCTGCTTCCAGGTTTGCTGGAACTCCTCGAATCTCAACGGGCGGTTGTCCATCGCGCTGGGCAGCCGGAAGCCGTGCTCCACCAGAACTTCCTTGCGGCTGCGGTCGCCGGCGTGCATCCCGCGAAGCTGCGGCAGCGTGACGTGCGACTCGTCGATGATCAGCAGGAAGTCATCGCCGAAATAGTCGATCAGCGTGTAAGGCCGCTGGCCCGGCGCGCGCCCGTCGAGATGGCGGGAGTAGTTCTCAATGCCGGGGCAGTAGCCCACCTCCAGCATCATCTCGACGTCGTAGCGTGTGCGGGCGGACAACCGCTGGGCTTCCAGCAGCTTCTTGGCGTTGCGAAGCTCGATGAGGCGCATCTCCAGTTCCTGGCGGATGCTTTCCGCCGCCCGCTGGATGGCGCCTTCGGGGGCGACGTAATGCACGGCCGGGAAGATAAATACCTGATCCGTGGAACTAAGAACTTCCCCGCTGGTGGGGTTGATCAGATGCACGGCGTCGATCTGGTCGCCGAACATTTCGATCTGGTAGCCGAACTGCTCGTAGGCGGGGTAAACCTCCACCGTGTCGCCGCGGACGCGGAAGGCGCCTCGCTTGAAGTTCACGTCGTTCCGCTCGTACTGGATATTCACCAGGCTTCGCAGCAACTCGTCGCGATCGACCTCCATGCCCACGCGGACGGGGATGACCATTCGCTTGTACTCCTCCGGGCTGCCCAACCCGAAGATGCACGAGACGCTGGCGACGATGATGACGTCCTTGCGAGACGAAAGGCTCGTGGTAGCCGAGAGGCGCAGGCGCTCCAGGTCCTCGTTGCGGGAGGCGTCCTTCTCGATGTAGATGTCCCGCTGGGGGATGTAGGCCTCCGGTTGGTAGTAATCGTAATAGCTGACGAAGTATTCCACCGCGTTGTGGGGGAAAAGCTCCTTGAACTCCTCGTAGAGTTGTGCGGCCAGCGTCTTGTTGTGGCTGATGACCAATGCGGGCTTGCCGAGTCGCTCGATGAGGTGGGCCATCGTGAAGGTCTTTCCGCTTCCGGTGACCCCCAGCAGGACGTTGTGCTTCTGTCCGGCCTGGAAATTGGCCGTCAGCCGCTCGATGGCCGCGGGCTGATCGCCGCAGGGCGACATGTCGGAGACCACCTTGAAGACACCCGTGGACATCGGATCCTTTGCCCGTATGCGCGATTTTACACGGCGCGCATGGCGCATTATACGCCATGGTCCGCCCCCGGCGAAGCCGTTGGAGGTTCTCCTTTTTTTCCGAAGGTTCTTCGACAAAATGATGTCCGGAAATGCTCTTGCAACCATCGGATCGTTCGATAGAATGACCGATTCGAATTCGGTTCAGGAAAGTGTGCCCCTCCTGGAAGCATCGGGGCGGCGACTTGGAGAATCATTCGTGTCGGTAAAGCTAAGATTAAAACGTTTTGGCCGGCGTCATCAGCCCTTTTTCAGGCTCAACGCCATGGACTGCCGCAGCCCGCGCGACGGGCGGGTGATCGAGGAGTTGGGCTGGTACGATCCCAAGGCCAAGGAACCCGACAAGCAGTTGTCGCTGAAGCGGGAGCGGATCGCGTACTGGCTGGGCATCGGCGCGCAACCTAGCGACACGGTCCGCCAGTTGCTCAAGCGGCAGGGCATCGCGGCGGCCAAGTAGGCAGTCCGCCACGACGCCGACGGACCGCGCGAGACGGGCTACGATGGCACTCCGCATCGACATCCTCACGTTGTTTCCCGAGATGTTCGATGCGTTTTGTACGACGAGCATCGTGGGCCGGGCCGTGAAATCGGGCTTGGTGGCGATTACGCGGACAAATATCCGCGACTTCGCCCGCGACGCCTATGGCAGCGTGGATGACGCCACCTTCGGTGGCGGACCGGGCATGGTGCTGATGTGCCAGCCGGTCTTCGACGCCGTCGAGGCCGTGCGGAAGCAGGCCGATACGCCCGGAAAAGTCGTCCTGCTGTCCCCGCAAGGCCGGCGGTTGGACCAGGCGATGGTGACCGAACTGGCCCATGAGCCAAGATTGCTGCTGCTGGCCGGGCACTATGAGGGATTCGACGAGCGGATCCGCATCGGTCTGGCGGACATGGAAGCCAGCATGGGCGACTTCGTGATGTCCGGCGGCGAGATCGCCGCCATGGCGCTGATCGACGCGGTGGTTCGCCTCCTGCCCGGAGCGTTGGGCAAAGAGGCAAGCCTGGCGGAAGAATCCTTCCACCGCGGGTTGTTGGAGTATCCGCAGTACACCCGACCGCGGGACTTTCGCGGCATGGCCGTGCCGGAGGTGCTGCTCTCGGGCGACCACGCACGGATCGCCGCCTGGCGTGCCGAGCAGGCCCGCCTGCGGACCATGCAGCGACGGCCTGACTTGTGGGACAAATACCGTAAAACAGACGATCACGGAGATGGGCCGGATGAGGCCTGACCGCACACGGCATGGAACAATCCGCCATGCGATGGGAGATTTAGCGTGAGCCAGGAACTATTGAACAAAGCGGTGCAGGCCAGCTTTCGGAAAGACATCCCCGCCTTCAAGGTTGGCGACACGGTGGACGTATCCGTTCGGATCATCGAAGGCGAGAAGGAGCGCGTGCAGGTGTTCTCCGGCACGGTGATCAGACGCAGCGGCGGCGGTATCAGCGAGAACTTCACCGTTCGACGGATCGTCAACAACGAGGGCGTGGAGCGGAGCTTCCCCGTGCACAGCCCCAGGATCGCCGGTGTCAAGGTGGTCCGCAGCGGAAAGGTCCGCCGGGCCAAGCTGTACTTCCTCCGCCAGCGCGTCGGCAAGGCCACGCGGCTGAAGGAGAAGAAACCCAAGGCCCGCAGAGTCGAATTGCACTCCTCGGCGCCCGAGACCGATCCGGCGATGGAACCCGCCGCCGAAAAGGCCTGACGCCCCGTGTGGCCCTTTGACCGGGGCAAGTCGCTGGGCGCCCGCGGCGAGAGAATCGCGCGGAATTTACTCAATCGCCAGGGGCTGAAAATCCTGGCGGAGAATTACCGCTGCCCCTCCGGCGAGGTGGACCTTATCGCCCTCCAGGGCGCTACCCGGGAAATTCCCGCGGAAACGATCATCTTCGTCGAGGTGAAAACACGCTCCGGTGACCGATACACCGATCCATCGTCGGCAGTGGACGGCGACAAGCGCCGCCGCGTTCAGACGGCCTCGCGATACTACCTCCGCACCCATGCGACCGAGGGCTACAACGTTCGCTTCGACATTGTGTCCATCGTCATCCAGCCGGGCGAAACGCCAAGAGTGGAGCATATTGTCGATGCGTTTCAGTGACCCGCGGTGATACGAACGATGCCCAGGTTTATCGACACGCACTGTCATCTATGCCATGGCCGGCTGAGGCCCAACCTGCCGGGCGTCCTGGACCGGGCGAATCAGGCGGGCCTGACGGCGGTCATCTGCGCGTCGGCCAACATCGAGGAGACCCGCCAAAGCCACCAGACGGCCCAGGAGTTCGACGGGGTTTTTTATACGGCGGGCGTGCATCCCCATGACGCACGGCTGGTTCTCCCGGATTATCTCGACGAATTGTCGAGGCTTGCGGCGGCGGAATACAACGTGGCCATCGGCGAGTGCGGGTTGGACTACCACTATGATTTCTCCCCCCGCCCCGCACAACAGAAGGTCTTCGCCGCCCAGGCGGACCTGGCTCGCCGAATTGGCAAGAAGCTCGTCGTGCACACGCGTGAGGCATTCGAGGACACCCTGGCCATCCTGCAATCCTCCGGTATCGACGGCGGCGCCGTCGTATTCCACTCTTTTACCGAGGACGCTACGTGTCTGCGCAAGGCCCTGGACTTCGGCTCGATGATCAGCTTTTCCGGCATTGCCACCTTCGCCAACTCCAGGGCGTTGCGTGAATCGGCCCGGCTGGTTCCCGCCGATCGCATCCTGATTGAGACCGACGCCCCCTATCTTTCCCCCGAACCGGTCCGCAAGAATAAGACCAACGAACCCGCCAACGTCGTCCATGTCGCCGCGGCCTTGGCGGAGGTCCGCGGCGTGACCCTGGAGACCTTCGCCGAAACCACCAGCGCCAACGCGGAACGGTTCTTCGGTTTGGACGTTGTACCGCGTGGGCGATGATGCGCGGGGTTAGAGCAGCTTAACTTTGGATGTTTACGCCTGGCTGGCGGGGCTCTGTCCCGCCAGCCTAACAGGTAATTGAATGCACGGCGGGACGGAGCCCCGCCGCGCTATCACCCAAACTTAAAATGCTCTAGATTTCCGCGTCCAGGACGCCTTCATCATTACGCGCCACCAGCTTCCCGCCGGGCGGGGCGATGACAAAGTCCTCATCCCACTGGCCCAGGAACAGCTTTTTCAGCAGCGTCCAGTCCCCCTGGCGCAGCTCGAAATCCCAATGATGCTCCCTTGCCTGATTTTGGGCCGCCTGGATGAACGGTTCCTCCCGGCAGGCGTCCATGCGGAGGTAGAGCATTCGGGAGTAATTGCGCGTCCAGTCGCCGAGGCTCTGGCGGATGAAGTCCGCGTTCTCGCGGCCGTACTTGGCCACCATCTGTTCGTAGGTCTCGGTAAGCCCCAGCCTGCCCATCACGCCTTGCTTTCCGTAGGCGGGGCGAGTGTAGCGCCCCTCCTGGAAATTATTGCGCTCCACCCATCCGGTGGTCATGTAGTAGGTTCCGGGATGCTCGTCGAAGTAGCGTTGGTAGGCCCCGCGCGAACCGAAGAACAGCGTGATGCAGTCATGGGCGCGGGGAATCACAAGCGGAATGCCCCGAGCCGTCAGGCCCGCCAGCCCGTCGTTGCAGCGGGCGTAGCCCAGAAGGATCGCCTCGTACCCTGCGTCCGTATCGACGGCGTCCACGGCCGACTGAACCTCCTCGAGCATGTCGCCCCGCCCCAGGTCGTGGAGGCCCTTTTGGAGGAACTGCACGTCCACGCGGCGCGGTCCGGTGGCGGCCAGATAGCACGCCTCACGGTATAGGATCTCGCAGCCGATGAACTTCAACTTCCTGTTTCCCGCGTCGCTCATAACTCACAGCCGCGAGTTGTATCGCTGGGCGATGGGCATCCGCCGGCCTGAACCGAAGGCCCGCGATGTAACCTTCAGCACCGGGGCGGCCTGCTTGCGTTTGTACTCAGCCGAATCGACCATCGCCACCACGCGGCGGACGGTGGCGCGGTCGAAGCCCTCGGCCTCGATCCCCTCGGCGGTAAGGTCCTCCTCGATGTAGCGCCGCAGGATTTCGTCCAGCAGCTCGTAAGGCGGCAGCTTGTCCTGGTCAAACTGGTTGGGCTTCAGCTCGGCGCTGGGGGGCTTGGCGATGATTGCGAGAGGGATGCGTTCCATGCCTGCCTCGGCATTGAGCTGGGCGGCGAGCTTGAAGACGACGGTTTTAAGCACGTCGCCGATGGGGGCAAGCCCGCCGGACATGTCGCCGTAGAGCGTACAGTAGCCTGTCGAAAGCTCGGATTTATTCCCCGTCGCCAGCGCCAGGTGCCCGTGCTTGTTGCTGACGGCCATCACGAGATTGCCGCGGATGCGGGCCTGGACGTTCTCCTCGACCGGTTCGCAGTCTCCCACGACCATGGTTTCCCCCAGCACCCGGCCATAGGCGACGTGGATCGGTTCGATATGCATCTCGCGGATTTTCACGCCGAGGTTCCCCGCCAACACCCGAGCGTCGGCGAGGCTGTGATCGCTGCTATAACGGCTGGGCATGGCCAGCGCCAGGACGTTTTCCGGTCCGATCGCATCGGCCGCCAGTGTGGCCACCACGGCGGAGTCGATCCCACCCGACAGCCCCAGCACCACGCGTTGGAAACCGCATTTCCGCACGTAGTCGGCGATTCCCAGTTTCAGCGCCGCCGAAAGCCCGGCCAAGTCCTCCCCCACCGGTTCGCACCGGGCCGGCGGACCATCGATGTCGGCGATCAGCAGGTCCGGGCGGAACCCCGCCGCCCTTGCCAATAGTTCGCCCCGCGCGTTGAGGACGCAGCTTCCGCCGTCGAAGATCAACTCGTCATTGCCGCCGACCTGATTGACATAAACGATCGCCCTGCCGGAGCGAAGGGCCTGGCGAGTCAGGAGCGATTCCCTCACCGCCGCCTTGCCCATCTGGTAGGGGCTGGCGGCCATGTTGATGATGATCTCCGCCCCGGCGGCGACCAGTTCGCCCAGCGGATCGGCGCCGTAGAGTTCCCGCCCCAGGGCCTGTGCGTCCCAAAGGTCCTCGCAGATGCTCAGACCGATCTTCCGCCCGCCCAGTTCCAGGCAACGACAGGCGTCACCGGGCTGGAAGTATCGTGTTTCGTCGAAGACATCGTAACTGGGCAGCAGGCGCTTGACATGAACATGGCGAATTTCGCCCCCGGCCAGCAGGCCCGCGACGTTCTGAAGCGGCCTGCCCGTTCCTTGCGGATTGGGGCGGACATAGCCCACCAACGCGGCGATATGGGTACATCGCCTGGAAAGCATGTCAACGGCGGCAAGGTTGTCGCTGACGAACCGTTCCTTGCGAAGCAGGTCCCGAGGCGGGTAGCCCGTCACCGCAAGTTCAGGAAATACAAGCAGTTCCGCGCCAGCTTCCGCGGCACGATCGATGAGAGACGACATCTGTGCCACGTTGCCTTCGATGTCGCCGACGGTCGGATTGAATTGCCCCAGGGCGATCTTCATACCGGCTCAGCAACCTTGCCTTTCCATGCCGGGTATTGAAACAAACGCATACATGCGGTAATATTAGAGACATACCCACATCGCTGCAAACCTTCTTGCCTCCGGCCGGGCGATTCTCTAGGCCGGGAGGAGGGACTATGGACCTGGTCAATGTCATTGGTAAGGTCCGGTTCAGTTCGGCCAAGCCGCAGACGGTGCGCCTCCACAAGGAAGACGAACTGGCCCTGGAACTTCTGTGCATGGAACCGGGCCAGGAGTACAAAGCCCCCGCAGGCCGGCGCGCCTATTACATTATTAGCGGCACGGCGCGGATCGCCGCACGGAGCGGGGCTGCCAATCCCTTGCCGGCCGGGCAATTGGCCGTCACGGACGACGGCGAGGAACACATCCTGTCGAATCCTTCCGAACAGCGCCTGATTTGTCTGGTCATCCGAGGCGCGTCTTGACGATAAGGTATCAGGTTCATGTCCACATCCCGCAAGATCACCATTTCCGTAGGCCGGCTCGTCGTCCAGGCAGAGCTGAACCAGACCCCTTGCGCGTCGGCGATACTGGCGGCTTTGCCCCTGGACGCCACCGCCAACACCTGGGGAGACGAGGTCTACTTCGATATTGGCGTGCGACACCCGCTGGAAAAGGGCGAGCGGGAGGACATGGCGGTCGGCGAGCTGGGTTTTTGGCCGTCGGGTCGGTCGCTGTGCATCTTCTTCGGGCCGACACCCGCCAGCGACAAGGATGGACCGCCCCGGGCCGCCAGCAAGGTCAACCCCGTTGGAAAGATCATTGGTTCCCACAGCGTTTTCGGCAGCGTCCGCGACGGAGACAGAATCTCCGTCACGCTCGCCGAGTAACCTTATCACCGGCTAAAGGCCCTGGACAACATGCACCTGGGAATTCACAGCAAGAGTCTTTCCCGCGACAGCATCGAGGAAGCCTTTCGCCTGGCCGCCCAGACCGGCGCGGAGGGGGTCGAGGTCGCCTATTCCACGACTCAGGAGGCCCGCCCGCTGAGGCGATGGGAGGAGCACGCCCGGATGGTTTCCTCCATCGCCCAGGCCAACGGCCTGTCGGTTCCAAGCCTGAACCTCTACTGCCTGTGCAACGCCCCGTCGCTGATCGGAACGGGTGAAGTCATCGACAGCGGCGTGGAATTCGTCACCGCCGCCATCTCCGCTGCCGGAGCCATGGGCGCCCCCGTGGTGATCCTGCCCTTCTTTGGAAAGAACACCATCGAGGTGGAACGGGAGCTTCAAAAGGCCGGCGACGCCCTGGGCCGCCTGGTGGAACCCGCCGAGGAAGCCGGAGTTATTCTCGGTGTCGAGAGCACCCTCAATTTCGACCAGCAGCGTTTCCTGCTGGACAACCTGGGTCACTCAGACAGCGTGAGAATCTGCCTGGACACCGGCGACGCCCTGGCGCACAAGTTCGACGCGCCCACGGGCATCCGTGAATTGGGAGGCGATCACATCGTCGAGGTGCATCTCAAGGACGTCCGCTTCTCCGAAGGCGCCCCGCCGGACTTCAACGTGGCCTTGGGAGAGGGCAATGTGGACTTCCGGGCCGTCGCCCAGGCACTCAACGCCGTCGGCTTCGACGGTTGGGCAATCCTGGAAACCCCACCGGGGCTTGATCCACTGGCCGCCGCCAAGGCCAACCTCCAATACGCCCGCGAGGTCCTGACACCGACCCGGTAAGCCCTCACGCGGATGGCCGCAACGAAACCGCATCGGACAGACCCTCAATCGCAAGGGCCACTACGGGGCTGGAAAGGTACCTACCATGATTATCGAGTCCGCGACAGTCGCCGCCCTTCTGGAGGCAGGGATGCTGATCTGCTTTGGCATCTCCTGGCCGGTGGATATCCTCAAGGCGCTGCGGACCCGGCGGACCGAGGGCAAGAGCCTGGGCTTCATGACGCTGATCCTGACGGGATACCTCAGCGGTATCGCCGCCAAGCTGTCCGGGGCGTTGCTGGCCGGCCGAGCCGTCGAGTGGGTCACGCTGCTATACGCCCTCAATGCCCTCCTGGTGGCCGTGGATATCGGTCTGTATCTGCGATTTCGCCCACAAGTCTCGCGTGGGATGGTCGGATAACGGCCAAAAGACTTTGCGATAGCCCCAGACAATAGACCGCCGCCATCGCCGGGGCTATACTTCTCGTGGATCATAAACGCAACGGGGTGGGAGACCACCCAACGATCCTCGTCATTGCATCGACCTCAAGGAGACATTGTATGAACGGCAGCGATAACACGGCGACGCCCGCTCCGCCACCGCTTCCTCCACAGATGCCCCCCCTGCCGCTCGCCCCGCCGCCCTGGTGGGTTCATCCTCCAAAGCGACGAGGCGTTCTACGGTCGATCCTGGTGGGATTGTGCGTCATTATCTTCATCCTGTCGATCATCCTGAACATCGTCCTCATGGCGGCGATTCCGGGGAGGATCGAGACGGGCCTGGCCAAATCCACGATTCGCGACGGCGTCGACGACCAGATCGTGGCCGTCTACCAAGTTCAGGACGTCATCGACGACGAAACCGCCCGGCGGTTCGAGGAATTTCACCGGGAGATCATCCGCGACCACAGGGTCAAGGCGGTGTTGTTGCGGATCGACAGTCCCGGCGGCGGGGTGGCCGCCTCGGACCAGATCCACAACCTCGTCATGGACCTCAAGAAACGGGGCAAGAAAGTGGTGGTGTCCATGGGATCGATGGCCACCAGCGGTGCGTACTACGTCGCCGCACCGGCCGACTGCATCGTCGCCGAGGAAACCACCATCACCGGAAGCATCGGCGTGATCATGGGCTGGATGGTCCTGCGGGGCACGCTGGAGAAGATCGGCGTCGAGTCGGTGATCATCAAGTCCCGCAATGCCGAAGGCTGGAAGGACGAGATCAGTCCCTTCCGCCAGCCCGACCCGCGACAGAGGGCGCACTTGCAGGCCCTCCTGGACGACATGCAGAAACGTTTCGAGCATGTCGTACGGGAAGGGCGCGGCGAGAAACTCATGACCCGCGTGGAGCGGTACACCGTCAAGGTGGGCGAGGGGGAAACGGTCCGCGAAGAACAACGGACCGACCTGGAACCGTTCAACGGCAAGGTCTATCTCTCCGACGAGGCCAGGGAACTGGGCCTGGTCGACGAGATCGGCTACCTGGAGCGGGCCATCGACCTGGCCAGGCAGTTGGCCGCCGCGCCGCGGGCCAAGGTCGTCGTCTACAGGGCCTACAAGTCGTTCCTCCAGAGGATGCTGGAGGCCCGATCGGGACAATCCCTGCAACTGGACGCCCGCCTGCTGGACAGGCTCCAATCGCCACAGATCATGCTGATGTGGAAGGCGGACTAAAGCGCCCAAATGGCGACAGCCCCGGGCCGTCGCGGATGACGGGCGCCGGGGCTAAGCGTCGCGCTTTATAGTTCCGCGTCTCCGCGGGCCGGCGCAATGCCGGCTAGACCAGGCCTACGACCACCGCCTGGAAATATTGCTGCACCTGGGCGATCGAGATCGTCAGCAGACCGTCGGAACTGTTGGAGTCCCAAGTCCTGCCGTCGTAGCCCCAGGGGTTGTACACCGTCATGAACGAGCCGCTCTCGTTGGTCGTCACGCCCTTGACCATGTAGGCGTGGCTGCCGACGATCGGCCCGGAGGCGTTCGAGTAGCTGCCGATGGTCACCGCTCGGCCGGCGGCAAGGTTGCCGGCCAGGTAGCTGTACAGGTCCGCCGCCGTGCCCGTGGTGTAACGCCACGGGGCGGTGCAGTTGGCCACCTGCGTGTACACCGTGCTCATCCACCCGCCGCTGATGGAGGCGTAGGAGTTCTGTCCGTAGCGGAAGTAGGCGTATGCCTTCTCCACGATGGGAACCCACAACTCCCCGTCGCGCCCCAGCTTGGCGTAGGCGGGGTTGGTCCCCGAGACCGGCAGGTCGGCGTCCAGCCGCAGGTAAACCTCGCCGCTGCTGCCGTAGAACCGCACGGCGTAGGTTCCATCGCCCAGCGGGGCGACCATCTGCCGGATGACATTGGGGTCGGTGTCGGCGATGCTGGCCAGCGTGGCCAGGTAGTAGCAGTCGCCCACCGCGCCCTGGGCGATGTCGTCATACTGGGGACCATCGACGAACAGCGGCGTGGAGGCGAAGTTGCGGTAGGCGTAGGAGGCCGTCGGATCGGTGAAGTTCTGCCCGGCGATCTGCATCGAGACGTAGCTGGGCGAGGACGGATCCGTCGAGTACGGCTGATAGAACTGGCTGATGCGGTGCAGCGACTTGGCGGCAGACTCAGCCGAGTCGGCGTCGGAGGCGGTATCGGCGGCGTCATACCAGAAGCTGTCGAGTCCTTCCTGGCCGTAGAGGTTGTCGGCCCCGCCGCCGATGGACACCAGCAGGTCGTCACCGGCCCCGCCGTAGAGCTTGGAGGAGCCGATGGCGGCGTCGAAAATGGAGTCCAGGCCGTCGCCGCCATACACTTCTCCGGCGGCGGTTACGGTATTGGTCAGGCGGAGGGTGTCGTTGCCGCCAAAACCGTAGATTAACACGCTGGTGAAGGCCCCGGCGTAGGTGGCGCTTCCGGCGGCGGTGGTCAGGACCAGGGCGTCAGCCAGTTGCGACACGGTGATCAAGTCGGCGGCGTTGGTGCCCAGGACCTGAAGCCCAAGCCCGCCGGCCAGGGAGACGATCTGCGCCAGGATGCTCTCACCGGGCGTCGGACTGGGCGTAGGCGTCGGGTTCGGTGTTGGTTGCGGAGCCGGTGGAGGCGTGGGATTGGGGACCGGGCCCGCTGTCGTGGACACCTTCAGCCGATACTTGCCCGTGCTGTCGTCGAAGCTGCCGGTCTTGAGATAGTACGTCCCTCCGGCGACCACGTTGAAGGTCACGCGAGGATCCAGGGCCACCGTGTCATCGTTGTAGGCCAGCAGGTCGCCATCGGCGTTGTAGGCGAACATCTCTCCATCAAGCGAGCCGGTGATAGCGGACTTGGTCATGTCGGCCTTGAACACGCCGGTGACAGGGGCGACAAAGCGAAAGACGTCCACGTCATCGGCGTAGTCGATATGGCCATAAAGAGTGCCCGCCCCGGTCGTCGTGAGCGCGAAGGCCTTGGCGGCGTCGACGGTGTTGCCGTAGTCGTCGGTCGGCGTGCTGGTCAGGCGAAGGGCGAAAGTTCCGGTGGTTTTTTTGGCGCCGGTGGCGCGGACATAGTAGGTGCGCCCGGCAGAGACGCCAAGGTTGATGAAACTGTCGGTGTTATTCCGACTGATGTTGTTGTTGAGGCGAATGCGTTCCCCGCGACTGTTATAGATGGCCAGGGTCGTGTCGATTCCGCTGTCATCGGCCCCCAACTCCACGCCTATTTTGCCCTTGGCCTGGGCGGTGAATTGATACCAGCAGACCGCCCCGGGCTTACTGATCTCGTCATAAATGTTGACAGTGGCCAGTGGGTCCACGTCCAGGGCGACGGCCGGGGCGAGAAGGTCATGGAAGGGCTGCGAGCCGGAAAGCAACAAACGAGGCTCGAACTGCTCCATCCTGGGCAAGCGTTGCGCGTCGATACTCATGGGACACCTCTTTGCGGCTTGAAGGACTTCCAGCCACCTCTGAGGCAGCCCTGAGCGTCGGGGCGTGAACATCGCGCCCCACATCCGAAAGCTACGATTCAACCACCGGCGGAGACAAACGGATAAGTCGGGGCACGGCGATCAGCCTTATCAGTTTCGTGGAGATCCGTCATTCCATCACGACGGAGAGCCTGGATGACGTCCTGGGCCATCCTGTGTTGCGCTGGCCTTGGGAGCTGGAATACATTACACGATTCTTGGCCCTATACGGCGGCACGAGCCTGATCCTGGTCGTGGGAAGCAGCCTGTGTGGGGCGATCCGCTCGCATCGCACGAAACGGCGGTTTTCGACCCTGCGGAACGCAGCTTTGCCGCCCTCTGGCGACCCACCGAAGGGTCTGGGGCATCGAGAATGGGCTTGTCGGAGCTTCAAAGCGAGGTAAAATCCCGGAAAATGCTGACGGCGGTCGTAAGCAGGAAGGCATATGGGAAATGTCGATTGAGAACCCTCGCAGGTCGCCACGCGTCAGCGCTGTGGTGTTCCTTATCCAGGGTTTGGCCGTCCTGTCAGTCCTCGCGGGCCTGGCAGTCACGGTGATGCGAGGCGGCATTGTCCTGGGAGGACCGGAATTCGACCTTGTTCGTAAGGCATGGGCGCCACCGAACTGGGTGTACGTCGCAGGCGGCCTTGGTCTGCTGGCGCTGGCGGCAGCGCCGATTCACCCGGCAGTGGGGCTATGGGTCTACATCGCACTGGCGTGCGGTTTTCCGCGTTACCGCCCCGAACACGAATTCTTGCTGCGATCCGGCTTGTTGGAGTGGGTTTCGGCCCTGTCGGTGTCGGGCTGGATTGGGTGGATGATTCGCCACGGCCGTCGGCCGTCGCTGCCAAGAGACCTCCTGCCGTGGCTTCTGGCGGGGCTGGTGGCGTGGGTCGGGGTCTGCACCGTGGCATCGTATCTGGGCGACCGATCGTGGACCTCCTCGGTAAAGTACCATCCCGTGTGGTTCCTCAGCGCGCTGGTAATGTTTCTGGTAGCGCGCGATTTCCTGGGGGACCCGCGCCAGTGTTGTCTGCTGGCCATGACACTCGTTGTGTCCTTGAGCGTTCGTGCGGTGATGTTCCCGCAACTATTGAGACACGACAACGATATTTCGGCCTTGATTGCCGTGGCCTTGCCCCTAGCGTTCCAGGCAACAACGGTTGTCCGGACCAGGATCGCGAAAGTCATGTTCGCCGCATCGGCGGCATACTTGTTATGGGTGCTTTACGAAACCGCCAATCGGGGCGCCGCGATCGGCCTTGTCGCCGCCGTCCTGGCGCTCTGGCTCCAATCCCGGCGCAAGTTGCTGATGCTGGGGATGGCGCTGCCGGCGATCCTATGCGGCGGTGTCCTCTTTGTCCGCACCCACTACTGGCAGCGATTCGCCGACATCTGGCAGGGCGGACCGGGGATTCAGAGCGTCCTGGGGCGATTAGAGATATGGCGCTCTGCCTGGAAGATGTTCCTGGACCATCCCCTGATGGGGGTCGGCCCCGGCAACTTTTCGGCTCGAGTGGGGAGCTACGCGCCTGCTCTGACCGGTATCAGCCCCCACAACAACTTCATGGCCATGCTTACCGAAACAGGCGCCCTGGGGCTGGCGCTCTATGTCGCTTTCTTTCTGGCGGCCATCATCTCTCTGTGGCGCTTGGGCCGAAGCTCCAGGGAATCCTGGCCCGGCGGCGCCGCGCGATTCTACGTGGGTGCTCTAGTTGCCTACCTGGTTACGGGGTGCTTCATTAACCGCCAAGCGCTGGTACTCGCCTACGCACTTGCCGGAGCCGGTGTGGCCCTGCGCAGAATCACCCCTGCCGAAACCGCCCGGCCCGGCCCTACGGGCCCCGTACCGTTCGAGCACAATTCCGCCGCACCAAAGCGGAATCACCATGCCGCGCCCGCCGGTTCGAGCAGGACCTATCTGGTCCTTCTGCTGTGCTATCTGGTTTTCGTGGTTTACGGCAGCCTGGTGCCGCTTAAGTTTCACTATGTTCCCCTCAACGTTGCATGGCGGCAATTCCTTGGGATCCGCTATCTGTCCCTGGGGATAGCCTCCAGGGCCGATCTTGTCTCCAATCTGCTGCTGCTGGTGCCGCTGACTTTCTTTGCGATGGGCACCTTTGCCCGGCGGGACGCCCCAGTGTCTCGTTGGTTCGTCATCGCGGCAATAGCCGCGGCCGCGGGGGCGCTGGCCGTGGCGATAGAGTTCACCCAAATCTATTTCCCGCAGAGAACCGTTTCGCTCAATGACATCCTGGCGGAAACCGCCGGGGCTGTCGTGGGAATCGCATGCTGGTTTCTCTGGGGAAGCCTGATCACCGACTGGGCCCGAGGCCTCTGGCAGTCGCGCGATGAGGACAGGAGGGCAATACGGATCCTGTGCGGATACCTGGTCTTTCTCGTCCTGTACCAACTGTTGCCCTTTGATGCGACGATCCGGACTGTGGAGTTATACCACAGGATCAAACAGGGCCGGGTTATTCTCCTGCCCTTCAGCGACATCCACACCTTCTCGCTCTACGCGGTCATGTCGAAAATCGCGGTGATGGTCCCCGTTGGATTCCTGTTCTGCATGGTGAATCGCCGGCATTCGGTGTTCAGGGCGACTGTCTTTGGCGTGATGTTCGCGGCAGGCATTGAATTCCTTCAGATCTTCATTTTTTCCCGCGTCGCCAGCTCCACGGACGCGGTCATTGGCTCCCTGGGGACCTGGATGGGAGCGTGGCTGGCCGTGACGGTCGGACCGGTCAGCAGGAAACCGCTGACCCAAAGCCCCGTTTGGATGCGACACAGGCATTGGATCAAGTGGGCTGCGACGGTCGGATGGATCGCAATTATCGCCTGGTACAAGTGGCGCCCGTTTGATTTCGCCTGGCCGGTTGAGGGATTATTCACTCATATCGCGTCGGTGGCTCGAGTCCCCTTGTACTTCCAATACTATCAATCGGAGTTCCTGGCTTCCGCGCAGGTAGTCCGTCTGCTTACGATCTCCTTTGTCGCCGGGATGCTGCTCCAGGGCCTGATGCCCGCGGATTCACGCAGACTTGCCGCCGTCGTCGCGATTATCACGATCGGCCTGGTGCTGGAGGCCGGCAGGCTGTTTCTGCCTCATCGCATTCCGGATGTCATCCAGGCATTGCTGTTCATTGCGGGCGGCGTAGCGGGCATCCGTTGTTTCGGACCGTTCACGCGATTGTTCCTGGCCCGGCCTCAAGCGGCCCAACGCGATCCGATCAGGCCGGATCACTCCGATGACCCGCTTCCCGGAGACCGGCCCGGGCTTTGACCCCTGGCCCGCACCGATGGTCGGCGAGGCTCCGCAGGTGTGCCCGAACAATTGAGACACAACACAGCCGCCGTTACGGCCGATAAAACAACTGCGGTCGTCGCGCCGCTGGAGACGGCATTGAAAATCCCAAGGATATTCATCATCGGGGCCGGCAATGTCGGTGGCGCCTGCGCCGCGGCCATGGCCACCCGACACCTCGGGCATATCTACCTCTACGATGCCGTGAGCGACCTCGCCATCGGCAAGGCGATGGACATTAACCATGCCACCCCATTTTTCCATAGCGACTGCCGCGTCGTCGGCTGCAACGACACCGAGGAACTCTCCGGTGCCGACGTGGTCGTTCTGACGGCGGGCGCGCCGCGCCGGGCGGGCATGACCCGCCGCGACCTGCTCAACGAAAATCTCCCGGCGCTGCTGGACCTCACCGCCCAAGTCGCCGCGCGATGCCCCTCGGCCAAGGTGCTGGTGGTGACCAATCCCGTGGACATCCTCACCGGAATCCTTCGGCGCCGCATGGGGCGTCTCAACATCCTCGGCCTGGGCTGCTCGCTGGACACGGTGCGCCTGCGGTTTTTCCTCGCCGAGGCCGCCGGGGCGTCGGTGGAGTCCGTCAGCGCCCTGGTGATCGGCTCGCACGACGACAACATGATCCCGCTGGTCAAGCACGCCACCGTCGGCGGAGTGGGCGTGCGACACCTGCTGGACGAGGCGGAGATTCAGGCGGTGGCCGAGAAAACCCGCAACGCCGGAAACGAGATCGTCTCCAAGCTCAAGACCCGCGGCAGCTTCTACGCCGCCTCCCACACCGTCGCGGAGATCGTCGAAGCCGTCGTTCGCAACACGCGCGTGGTTTTCCCGCTCAGCGTCTACTGCACCGGCCAGTACGGTTATCGCGACACCTGTCTGGCCTTGCCCTGCCTGGTGGGCGCCGGCGGAGTGGAGGACGTGCTGGAAATCGCCCTCGACCCCGACGAGCGCGCCGCCCTGGACCGCTGCGCCACGGCCAACGCCACGGCCTGACTTCCTGTTGTGGCGGTGGCGGTTTTCCCCGTGCGGCGCGGTGATTTCCCGCGGCGCCCCTTGTTCCACTCTCGTGAGGCGGTTCTAATGTGTCTTGTTCGCCGCCGCGCGACGCGACGGCCTTGGAGTCGAGGGTGACGACAATGAAAAAGCCGAACAATCTTCGCGGTTCGATGGTCGCGCTGGTTACTCCCTTCGCCGAAGGCTCGGTGGACTACGACGCCCTCGCCCGGTTGATCGACTTCCAGATCGCCGGCGGCACGCAGGGCCTGGTGCCCTGCGGCACGACGGGCGAAAGCCCCACCCTCAGCCACGAGGAACACAACCAGGTCATCGAGTTCACCGTCCGGCATGCCGCCGGGCGCGTCGCGGTGATCGCCGGGACCGGCAGCAACTGCACCGACGAGGCCCTGCAACTGACCCGCCACGCCAAGACCGTCGGCGCCGACGCCTGCCTGATCGTCAACCCCTACTACAACAAGCCCACGCAGCAGGGCATGTACGAGCACGTCGCGGCCATCGCGAAGGTGGGCCTGCCCATCGTGCTGTACAACATCCCCGGCCGATGCGGCGTGGAACTGGCGCCCGAGACGATCATCCGCATGTACAACGAAATCGAGTGGGTGGTCGCCGTCAAGGAGGCCACCGGGCGAATCGACGTCACCAGCCAGCTCGCCGCCTCCTGCGACGTCGCCATCCTCTCCGGCGACGACTCGCTGACCCTGCCGATCTGCTCCGCCGGCGGATGCGGGGTCATCAGCGTGTTGGCCAACCTGCTGCCGGAGGAGATTCGCAAGCTCTGCGACCTGATCGCCGCCAACGACCTCGCCGCCGCGCGCCGCCAACACCTGCGGCTGTTCCCGCTGTTCCGCGCCTGCTTCGTGGAGACCAACCCAATCCCCATCAAGGCGGCGATGGCGATGGCCGGGATGATCCGCGACGAACTCCGCCTGCCCATGACCCCCCTTGCCGCTCAATACCGCCCCGCCTGGGCGGCGATGCTCAAGGACTTCGGGGTAAGGGTGAAGTAGGGAACAGAGGCAGCCTTTCAGCAACTGCAACGCTATGTTGCCGTGTCAGAGGAACTGGTTCTGAATAATATATGGCGGGAATGATTTAGGAGCCTACAAAGTGACGCCAATCGCGTTAGCCCCTGATACGCTAAAGCAGCACATTCCGGGCCTGGACTCAGTGGAACCGGCCTTTGCCGTTGGCGGCTTCAAGTCTGTCTACGCCGCAGTTGTCAACGGAAAGAAGGAGGCACTCAAGGTCTTGGGAATCAAGAAGATCATTGATCTCAGCACGGACCCTGACTTGGCGGAGGCATTCTTTCAGGAGCAGGTTGCGAGAGTTAGACGAGAGGTGGAATCGCTCAGCATTTGCCGGACACCCGATCTGGTTAAGTTGGGCGCAATCGCACCTACAGTATTTGAGGTTACAAACGAAAAGTATATCGCTTACAGCGAGGAGTTTCTGGAAGGGCAGAACCTCTGGAAGCTAATTGACCAGCATGGGCAGTTACCGGCACTTGCGGAGTTGGTGAAGCTGTTTCGCTCCTTGCTTACGTGCATCCGTGAGCTATGGCAACACGGCTTGGTGCATCGTGATATTAAGCCAGCCAACGTTATGAAGACCACCGATCCTGCCCGTCCTTTTGTGCTTCTTGATCTTGGTATTGCCTACGCCGTCTACGAAACCAGCTTGACCGCCAGGCCGGAGGAACGAATGCCGCCGGCTACGCTCCGCTATCTGGCACCAGAGATGATGCAGCCAGACTTCCGTGAACGGCTAGATTTCCGAACGGACCTGTATACAACGGGAATGACCCTATTCGAGTATGCCGCTGGGCAGCATCCACTGGCTAGGGATCGGGATGACTTGATGCGGACTATCTCACGGGTACTCCATCAGCAGCCGGTGCCACTAAAACAGCTTCGGGGGGACTTGCCTGATTCTTTCTGCAATCTGGTGGACGGTCTACTCAAGAAAAAGCCCGCCCTTCGTCCTGCAAATCTGACGATGCTGTTTCAGAAATTAGAGGAGATCGCATGAAACTCCTGGCTCAACACGGTTTCGCTAACGGCGACAAGTCCACGCGCGGGCTTCAAAGCGGCTATATTGACGGGATCATCTACAGCCCAAGGGACATCGCGGCCGACAAACTGCGCGATCAACTGGCGACGATGACGAGGATCAACTCGGCAGCGGACCTCCTGTTTGACCCGCAGTATTACGCAGGGCATAACGTCGACAACCCGGAATCCAGGCTGGGACGTCTGGACACATGCGAGGAGTACGGAAAGTACTCCCGGCAGCGCCCACGTCGTGAATTGGAGAGGGGCGAGTCGGTCATATCCGAGGATATCGAAGATTGCCTAGGGTTCCAGAAAGAACTGGACTTTACCGGCCTCATTGGACCGAACATCCTCATTAGCCGATCTTTCGATTCCATCGAGGCGGCTATCGCCAAGAACTTTATCCGGCTGACCGGTAAGGTTGCAGGCAAACTAAAGCCGGGGAGGCCCGTCTACGCAACGTTGGCCCTCTCGCGTGAATCGCTCCTGGACAAAAAGGAGTTGGTTGATTTCCTGACTGACGTAACCCTTCTTGATGATCCGCCTAACGGATTCTACGTCCTGGTCGCCTCCCGAAACGCGGATGCCAGGTCGGACATCTTCAACCCGGACGTGATTGCCGGATGGATGATGGTCAACTACACGTTGTCCCTTAATGGGTACGAGGTAATCAATGGTTACTCCGACATCCTGACGCCGTTCTTGGGCGTCGCCGGAGCTGCGGCCGGGGCCACGGGCTGGTGGTCTAACCTTCGCACTTTCTCGTTGGGTCGTTTCTTGCCAGCAGGTGGAGGGCGACTGCCCATCCAGAGATACCTGAGCAAACTGCTGCTGAATCGCATCACGTTCTTCGAGCTTGACCAACTCCGTGGGGTGTACCCAGCAATCTTGAATGGCCTGAAGACCGATGATCTTTACCCGGCGGATCAG
>Ga0315284_10003455_pt1 | contig 22468 bp, 18 predicted proteins | sample YL17G09_16_MG_FD_203696 | JGI IMG/M metagenome (GOLD analysis project Ga0315284, IMG submission 203696) | Sediment microbial communities from Yellowstone Lake, YNP, Wyoming, USA - YL17G09_16 | ecosystem: Environmental > Aquatic > Freshwater > Lake > Sediment | place: USA: Wyoming | collected... | reverse complement strand
AAATAGTGAATCTTTTTATGGTTATGGTATGGCTTTCGTACTACATATATCGGAGCTGTTTTCTCATCATTCACCCCCTCACCTCCCTTTTTGCAGAACCCTACAAATGTCATAAAGAGGGGGTATTTCAAGTCACCCCTCTTTCAACCGCAGGGTAGAGAGAGGGGACGGGGGTGAGTCTCAAAATAAACAGATATAAATTGTTGTAGAATATTTTCATGCATTATCAAATATTTCTTAGTTAAGGGGATAACCGGAAAAAACAATATAATGAAATACACACATTGAACAAAGAATTTTCTCAGAGGGATAACAGCATATAGTGTGGAGGTTCGTAAATGACAATATATGAAGTATAACAATCGGCGGGTTCGGAGTGCATGTAAGGTTGTTGAAATAATCCTGATCAGTTCGATACAGGCATGACGGTCCGAACATTTAATCCGAAAGCCAGAGCGGAGACGGAAAAATGCAACACGGCCATCATGTTATCGCTATCATTTTTTCGAGCGAGGCCCGTGCACGTTCCAGGATTATGTCCGGAAGGGTGATTTCATAGTGTCCCGTTTCAAGTGACCAGCACACCTTGGGCAGGGTCGTCATCTTCATCGTCCCGCAAACGGCGTATTCGCCCAGAGGCCAGATACCGATATCGGGGTGCGTGTATCTGAGCTGTTCCACAAGCCCGACTTCAGTTCCGATGATGACTCCGTTTCGTTTCTCTTCCTCAGTTTTCATGCTTTCAACATACCGCACCATTCCTGATGTCGAGAGCACAAGGTCGGCGAGGGCGACGACATCCGGCGGGGTTTCAGGGTGCACAAGGAAGACAGCCTCCGGGTGTGCTTCACGGTTCCGCCGGACATCCTTCACGGTGAAGAAATTATGTACGTGGCAGTACCCATCCCACAGGTGCATACCGGCTCCGGTGGCTTTATTGATGTAATGACCGAGGTTCTTATCGGGAACGAAGAGGATCTCACGCCCGCTGAACTGCCTGACCACCTTGAGGGCGTTTGCTGACGTACAGCAGATGTCCACGAGCGCCTTTACTTCTGCGGTCGTGTTCACATACGCCACGACCGCCCGCCCGGGGTGTTCCCTTTTCGCCCTGGCGAGCGCTTCAGCGGAGACCATGTCCGCCATGGGACAGGTTGCCCTGATTTCGGGCAAAAGAACGGTTTTCTCCGGCGACAGTATTTTGGCGCTTTCCGCCATGAAATTGACGCCGCAGAATACAACCACATCGGCATCTGTTTTCGAGGCTATAATCGAAAGCCCCAGCGAATCCCCACGATGATCGGCCACTTTCTGCACTTCGAGGCGCTGGTAATTATGCGCGAGGATCACAGCGTTTTTTTCTTTTTTCTCCCTGGCGATGCGGGCCGCGAGCTCCTGCTCCGGCATTTTCATATATGCTTCAAGTTCCATTGAAAGCTCCATCGGTCATACATATCAGGGTGCCACCAGTTGTTTGAATTCATCGTTGTCACCGACGAGCACCGCTTCTATGTCGAGAACACGTTTTTCAATCAGTTTAACGTTGTAATCAGCGGGAAGGTTCCTTTCGTCTTTCGGTGTCATGACGAGTATTCCGGCTCCGGCGTCACAGGCTTCCTGTTCCACCCGCTGGAGTTGCACGGCATCGTACCGGTGATGATCCGGGAAAACGCTTGTATGGACGAGCTCCGCTCCGAGGGACTCGATAAGCCGGTGAAACGGAACGGGATTGGCGATATTTGAGAGCGCGGCGACTTTTCTCCCCTGGAGTGTATTCACATCGCTCCGATCGCGGGTTCCCGGCACGCGAAGGTCCGTTGGACGGACAGTGCTCCAGAAAACCGGGACTTTCGGGTTGTACGAGGTTACCATGTGCCTGATCTGTCCGCGGTCATGATCGTCCCGGACACGGGTGATAACGATTGCCGTGGCGCGTTTCAGTGCCCCGGGCGGTTCCCTGAGCAGACCCCGCGGCAGAAGATGACCACCTCCGAGGGGATTTTCGGCATCCATGGCGACAATATCAACTGACCGGTACAACCGCCGATGCTGATAACCATCGTCAAGGACGATCACATCCGGCAGGAAACGCTCATACGCGAGCTTCGCTGCCGCATAACGGTCCCGGCCCACGACGACAGGTACCCCGGAGAGGCTTCCCGCTATCACCAGGGGTTCGTCACCGGCCTCTCGCACCGATACGAACACACGGCCGCCATCAGATACAACAACCGCATCGTTCCCCGTCCTGCCGTACCCACGTGATACGACAGCCACCGAATACCCCGCCTCTTTGAGTAATCCTGCGGTCATGATGACAAGCGGCGTCTTCCCCGTCCCTCCGGCGACGATATTGCCGATGCTTACAACCCTGCAGGGAACACGCAGGATTGCGAGGATTCCCCTGTTGTAAAGCAGATTGCGGAAGGAAACACCCAGGGAGTAAGGAACGGCGAAAACATTAAGGATACATCGCAGTGGGAATGTAACCGCATCAGTCCTCCGGCCGTAGACAATATCTTCAACGAATTTTCTCATGGTCATCCCATAATTCCCCGCTCTCTCATGCACCGGAGTGTCCGGTCGAGCCCCCCTCTGAACCGGCCGACGACTGCAAGTCCGGCACGCCCCATTTTCAGCCGTTCGGAATCATCTGTCAGGAGCCGGCTGATCATGAGCGCCAGTTCAGTCTCGTCATGAACGAGAGCGGCAGCGTCGCCATCGAGGAGTTCCTTCGCTCCCGTCTGCTCCATATAAGGGCCGAACAGCACCGGGATTCCGAGTGCAGCCGGTTCCATCGGGTTGTGGCCGCCGTATTCACCGAGGCTCCCTCCGACAAAAGCTGCTTCGGAACAGGCGAAAGCCGTGATCAATTCCCCCATCGTATCAAGTAACAGAACCGGCCGGCCGGTACTCTCGAGTTGTTCACCCGAGGTCCGCAGGACATATTCGAGGCCGTATTCCGAGAGAATTCTCCCGACCTCGCGGACTCGCTTGAGATGCCGCGGCGCAATGATCATCACTGCTCCGGGGTGATGGCCGAGGATGGTTTTAAATGCCTGGATGATTATCTCCTCTTCACCGGGACGGGTGCTTCCGGCAGTAAATACCCGTGCGCCGGGGGGCAGGCCGAATTCACCGAGGATTGTCCTCCGGTCATAAACTGCCGGGTCGGGAAGGCTGTCGAATTTGATGTTGCCGGTAATTTCGATAGTGTCCGCCGGTACGCCCATCATGGAAAACCTTCGCGCATAGGGACGCGACTGCACACAACAAAGTGCTATCCGCCTGACGGTGCTTTCCATGAAAGTTTTGACAGCCATATACCGTCGGAACGAGCGGCGTGTCAGCTTCCCGTTGATCATGACGACCGGAATACCGCTACGGTCGAGCGCCTCGATGAGGGAGGGCCAGAGTTCGGTTTCCACAAGCATGCATATTGTGGGCGACACCCGGTTCACGAAAGCACGAGCCACGAGCGGGCAGTCGAGCGGGGCAAGAAAAACCCGGTCGACCAGGAAACCGCCGGACTGTTCGTTCAGGCACCGTATTCTGGCGAGGCCGGTCACTGTCATAGTGGATACAAATGTCAATGCCCCGGGGTATTCTTTTTTTATTTTCTCCGCCATGGCGGCGGCGATACCCGCTTCTCCGACTGAAGCGGCATGTATCCACACCCTGACAGGTCCTCCGAGGGGTATGTCCGCAGGCGGTCGCAGGCGGTCAAGCAATGCCGGTCTTCCCAGCACCGCCAGAAGCACTCCGACCGGATAGGCAAGGACAGCGGCCGAACAGGTCAGAAGCCTATATGCCAGACGAATCACGGTTCTGATACTCCCATCCGTTCATCTGCCTCTCTGATCAGCGCGGTCATGCGGCGCTCCATTTCGGCACGGTGGAATTCGATATTCGCTTCATCCATGCCGCCGGTCACATAGTACGGCTCGCCGACGATAACAATCCCTCCGGAAAAGGGAAGAGGCAGTTGAAACCTGTCCCAGCTCTTAAAATAATATGCCCGGCGGGCGCTTCCGGCAACGGGAACAAGCGGGGCGCCGGTCTTTGCGGCAACATACACCGCCCCGGGCTGAAAACGCCACCGTGGTCCCCGGGGGCCATCGGGGGTAAAGCCGACATGCCCGTTATGTTTCACGAGCCGGATGAGCCCGGCGAGGGCTTTAACACCTCCGCGAGTGGTCGAGCCCCTCACTGTCCGGTATCCGGCGGATTCGAGTGCCGCCGTGATTATATCGCCGTCGCGGTGCTCCGAGACAAGCACGTACGCGCCAAGACCGGCGAAACAGTACATCGGAATGAACATGCGCCCGTGCCAGAGGGTATAAATGACTGGTTCATCAGTACTGTACCGCTCGATATCGTCATCGTTCTTTTCGATTCTCAGCGTTTTCGCAAGTATTCTCACAATAAGCCATGCAATCCTGCCGAGGAACCGGGGAGAGATGTTTTTTATGATTGCCATAAACACAACAAGCCTATGTACAGTCTGTTGTTAAAGAGCGAGCGCATCGGGGAAAACATGCGTATGAACGTCGATAATTATGAGCCCGTGCCCAAAATTTTCAAGAGTCGTGAATAAATGAAATCGGCGATGACCTTCTTCCCCTTTTCATTGAAGGTGACCTGTGTATCGAACAGGGACCGATACGCTTCCGGATCATCCATCATCAGTTTTTCCATGTAACGGGCCACATCGATCACCGGGTAATGATAGAAACGGGCGTAATCACGGATCAGATCATTTATCTCCTCCAGTTTCAACGCGAGCTGGTCCTTGGGAAACAGGAGATTACGTGGTCCGGGAGTTGTGAGCACCACGACAAACGCATCGTATTTTTTCAGAATCGAATAAAATTTATCGATGTTTCTCCGGTGCGTCGCCATCAGCACGCCCTGCGCCATGAAATCATAAAGCCCGAGCATCACTAATACAATGTCCGGCCGAAAGGACAGAATATCCTCCTGGATTCGACGGTGTGCGAACCGGTATGATTCTTCCTCCTTGCTGGTATTGATCAGGCTGACACTGCTCCCGAGCAGCCCGGCAAGCATCGGTTTCAGATACGCGCCGTACGATGATCCTATTCCTGTCGCATCGGTACCGCACGAAAATGAATCCCCGAACACAACAACGACCGTCTCTTCAGACGATTTCAATGATTTCAGATGCTCTCGCAGGAGGGAGTTGCGGGTTGCACACGAAAGACATAACACGAGAGATGTCAGGGCGATCCACCGGGCCCATTGTATTTTCATGGATGACCTCAGGGGGCTGTGAAAAAAATACCTTTTCACCGCCCTCCTCATTGTTAAGGAAAAACTGCCTTAATATAGCCCTCCGGCTCAGGCGAAGTCAATCCATTCTTTCCCTCTGGCTGACCCGGTACTACGACGGATGTGCGGGTGAGAAAAACGGAATCAGGTGCCAAGCGAGTTCACCTTTTCCCGGACGTTTGCGGAGAAGAGGCTCTCCGAGCGGGTGCAAGAGGTCCTCATTAAGTGAACCTTTCTTACTATCTATTCGGACATATCTCACAGGAAAACATCGAGATCGAAGCACAAGATAAACCGGCAGCGAAGTAGAAGCCTGAGTTGAAACCTGTCCAAGATTGAATGATTGCGATGCTACTCCATATAATAACACAATATTTCAATTTGAATCGATAGAGAGGTGTCTCCAAGAGACGATTTTCAGTGTGATTATTACACATGATCAGCAGGTAATAACTCTTTATAGGTGGAAAAATACTTGTCTGAAAAATTTTTTACATAATATATTATGAGCTTGACAACAGGATTACTGATATTAATACGCCCTTATAATTTTGATATGGGAAAAGTCGATTTCATGGTATTTGACCATGAAAAAACAGGGGAAAATTCAATCAGGATTTAAATGCCGGAGGTTGAAATGACTCGTCGGGAGAGAGTACACAATACACTTAATCATGAGGAACCGGACAGGTTGCCGATTGACAATGGAGGTGTTGTAAGCGGAATGCATGAAGTGGCTTACCGGAATTTGTTAGACTATCTCGGGATGGAAGATACATTAATAATTTATGACGGAGTACAGAGACTTGCTCTTGTTAAGGATGAAATCCTTGATTTGCTCGGCGTCGACACCCGATACCTGTTTGCCAATTCCCCTTCATTCTGGAAGTATAAAGAGAATGCCGATGGATCATGGTATGACGAATTCGGGACCGGATATGTCCGGAGTGAGTTTTATTGCGATTACCTAAAACCGGTTCTTTCACATGCATCCATGAAGGATCTCAAGGCGTACATATTCCCAGACCCAAGAGATCGGGCTCGATTTGAGGGATTACGTGAAAAGGCCCGATATCTTCATGAAAAGACAGATTATGCCCTTGTTGGGGGAAATATCTTCGCGCTCTATTATATCGGGTGGGTGCTGCGGGGTATGGAGCAGTTTATTATAGATGTCATGCTTGATAAGGATTTCGCTGATTACCTGATGGATAAAATTGTCGATTGGAATATCTCGTTTCTGGACTGTTATCTTTCGGAAATCGGAGATTACATTGAGTATCAGTGGGTTGGCGACGACTGGGGTGTCCAGAATGGCCCGCTTATCTCTCCAGAAATGTTCCGTGATACAGTGGCTCCCCGGTTCAAGACGATAATCGACTTCATAAAAACAAAAACATCTGCAAAAATCATCTATCACACATGCGGCGCAACATATTGGGTAATAAAAGATCTGATCGATATTGGTGTCGATATAGTCCAGCCTCTCCAGGCGAATGCTGCCGGGAATGAAGATGCCGCGCGTCTGAAGAAAGATTTTGGCGGGAAGATATGCTTTCATGGAAACACCGACAACCAGGGTGTTTTTCATAAAAGTCATAAAGATGTAATAGCCGATGCTCTTTACAGGATACGAAATCTCGCTCCGGGAGGTGGGTATATTTTCTCTTCCGGGCATAACATTCAAGCAAATATGCCGCCGGAAAATATTCTTGCCCTGTTCAACACCGCAAGAGAATTCGGGAAATATCCAATTGATACCGAGAGGATTGATTCAGAGATAGAAAAATTGAAGACAACAATGCCAGTGCAGTGTTGATTTTCATAGCTCTGGACATAGATATCGAATGTTTCAGGGCAAGCAACAACCAGTGGATACAGATAATAACTCGAGGTCGATTTTTCAAGACCGGATGATTACGCGGCAGAACTCTTTTCACAGGTAGTCGATGCGTCAAGTGGTGTCAGGTTGTATGCATGCAATTTCACACAAGACCTTACATATTAAATAAAATAAGTATAGTATCGAAACAGTTTTTTATTATTTTGGGTCTTCTCCAATTTAGCTGGAGAAACAATAAAATATAATAATAGGGCTATCCGCTTGACTCCTGTATCCACAATATGCGGTATATTAAATTGTGAAATTCTCGGTAGTGTCCGGAGAAAGTAAATGAGAAATAACACAAAAGCTTTATAAACCAACAGATTGTGGTCATTCGGTTCTATTCGGGATAAGATTTTAAGTATTATTGAGGCTTTTTCAAAGAAGCCCCCTTTCGGCGCTGAAGCGCCACTTTCCCCCAATGGGGGAAAATAATTGACAGCCAAGGAGTTATAATCCTGCCCCCCGGTTAAACCGGGGGGGAAGGATGTCCGACTCGCCGCGCTGGCACTGCGTCGCACTCGTCGCGCTAGCGCTTTGACGCAGCGGAGCGGGAGGACAGAAAGGGGGTTTATTGAATAGAGACTATTTAATTTTCCCCGGACAGTTCTGAAAAATACTACATAAAGAATTAAAAGCACACTTTCACACAAACCAAAGGAGAACCGGTATGAGCCTCAAAAGTTTCACGACACTTTGTGCGGCATTCCTTCTGTTATGCCCGGTGTTGTACGCTCAGCAGCTTGACGGCAACCCTTACGTGCCCGGTAAGGATGCTGACATCGACATGTATCTTCGAAGCTGGAAAGAATCTATGCCTGTGCACACCCATGGCTCACTGGTCGAGCGCCCCATTCTCCTCAAGGGCGACCCGGCCAAACCACCGACACGTGGAGCGGTCCTGAAATATGTCAACCGCTTTTCCTACGCCACGTTGTTCGCCCATAATAAAACGTCCCCGACAACATTGAAAGAGGAGCAGGAGGTTTTTTACATTATCTCCGGAACTGGGACAATCACCGCGGGGAAGAAAACCGCTGACCTGTACGCCGGCATCGCTGTTCTCATGCCTGCGGAGCTTGAATTCGTCATGACCAACACCGGTGACGAACCGCTGACCATGTATCTGATCGCGGAACCATTTCCTGCAGGATTCCGCCTGAACAGGGACATGCTCGTCGCCGACGAAAACACCGTTCCCATTTCCACATCAGACGCCCACTGGGTCGGCATCGTCAAACCATTGTTCTCGACAGCCAACGGCCTCGGTACCATGGAATCTATTCTCACCTGTTATTTCAGCCCGATGACATTTTTTCAACCGCACAGCCATGTGGAAGGAACCGAGGAAGTATGGACAGCGCTCGACGACAATACGTACGTCCTTTTAGGGAAGCAGATACGCTGCCAGCCGCCCGGAACGGCATACATGATCCCATCCGACGGGCTGACACCCCATGCGAATTTTAACGTCTCGGATAAAACTATCAAGCTGTTCTATTTCGCACGTTACGGGGACCATGAGGTGAGGAAATGATGTCCGCGGACAATACATAATTATTAATGAGTTGCAGTGAGGCCGAGCAGAACTTATTGTTTGTTAAATATAAACTCATCCTCCGACCCTTTCTCTTAACCGTACGAGAAGGGGGCATGAAGCCTATCATTTTTCTTCCCCTCTTGATTTTATATAGTATAGGGGACCAGCGGGAGTGTGCTAACACTGAAGATAATACAAAGGTTTATGAATAATTCGGTCTACATCCCCGATATTATTGTATTTGCTTCTGTGCCCATATTTTTTTATGTTGTTGAGGATTGTCAGTGCAATCTGATTTTATCGACATTATATTGTGCAACACCAGTCGGTTGTATAGAATAAGTTTATTCTCAAAGGAGGTTATCGTGGTGAACAGGACGGTACTATTGTGGGCATTCGTCATGCTGTGCGCTTCTTCACCGCTCGGCGCCCAGAACCTTGACGGAAGGCCCTACACGCCGGGAGTGGACCCCGATATCAATCTCTACATGAATACATGGAAAAATTCACCGCCTGTGATGACGCACGGAACGCTCGAAGAACGTGACATCCTCACAAAAGGCGACCCGATGAAGCCTCCTGCCAAGGGAGCGGTTCTCAAGTATGTAAACGGTTTCACCCACGGCACTCTCGCCCCTAAAACTTCGACGACACCGACAAAACTGAAAGGCGAACAGGAAATATTTTACTTTCTAACCGGAACGGGGACCATCAAGGCTGGAAGTAATAAAGCGGACCTTTACAGCGGCATCAGTATACTCATGCCGCCTGACAGAGAATTCACCATCACCAGCACCGGTGATGAACCACTGACCATGTACATTATCAAGGAACCGATCCCGAAAGATTTCAAACCGGTGAAAAACATGGTCGTCAAAGACGAAAACACACTGCCTATATCCGGTACTACCGGCCACTGGGCACATATCGTCAAGGGAGTTTTCAGTAAAGATGACGGTCTTGGAACCATGTTAGCCGTCCTGACCGTAACTTACGACCAGATGACCATCGGACATCCTCACAGCCATGAAGGGGAGTTCGAGGAAGTCTGGACAGCCATAAGCGGAACGAGTGTGGCATTTCTCGGTAAAAAAATCGTATGGCAGCCGCCCGGAACGGGGTACATGATTCCGCCCGACGGAAACACGCCCCATGCGAATATCAATCCCACCGAAGGGCCGGTCAAACTGCTGTACTTCTCCACCCGTTTCGATATCAAGTAAATGGAACGTACGCAGAAAGAAGTTTTGCTGAAATAAGGGAATAACGATAGAAGGAGATTGAAAACGCCATGTTGAATAAGCTGATATCATCAGGTCTCGCTTTCATGCTCGTGACAACGGCTGCTCCGCTTGCGCAGTCACTCGACGGGAATCCGTACACACCCGGTGTCGATGCGGATATCGACATGTTCATCGGCACATGGAATAATTCCATGCCCAGGCATACGCACGGTTCGCTCATCGAACGTGACATCCTTACACAAGGCGATCCGTTAAAGCCCCCGAGAATAGGCGCCGTCCTGAAATATCTCAACCGCTTCACCTTCGCGACACTCGACAGGTATGCGAAAACAACGCCAACCACGCTGAAGGGCGAGCAGGAGATATACTACATCATTTCCGGCACTGGAACACTCACAGCGGGCGGGAAATCTGCCGATCTCTATCCGGGTATCGTGGTACTCATGCCAGCCGGGCTTGAATTCACGATGGCTAATACCGGTGACAAAGCCCTGACAATGTACCTGCTCAACGAGCTGATCCCTGCCGGATTCCGTCCCAACAAAGAGATGCTCGTCAAGGACGAGAATGCGACTCCTGTTGCATCCTATAACGGCCATTGGTGTCATATTGTGAAACCCCTGTTCGAAACGAACGACGGACTCGGAACACTTGAACGAGTGTTCACAGTCGCATTAGATCCCATGACAATCGGCCATCCGCACAGCCACGGCGAAGGGTGCGAGGAAGTCTGGACCGCCCTCAAAGGGGAGAGCATCGCATGGCTCGGCAAGCAGATCCGCATGCAGCCCGAGGGTACGGGGTATATGATCCCGCCCGACGGGAAAACGCCGCATTCGAACGTCAACATATCGAACGAGCAGATAAAGATGTTCTATTTCGCCCGATATGGCGATCACGAAGTAAGAAAATAGCGTTTTCACGCGATAAACGCGGAAACAATCTCCGGGGCATCCCAGTAACAAAACGTATGCTGTTTTGTTATGTTCGATGCCCCTTTTGGTGACAGGATCGGACTGCACCGGACAATACAGAGACCTGTTTCGCCACGAAAATCACATACCTGAAAAGGAGCACGATGACAAGCAGAGAACGAGTGACCATGGCGCTCAACCATGAAGAACCGGACAGGGTTCCCGTGGATTTTGGCGGGACCAGAATCAGCGGTATCGCCGCCCCTGCGTACAGAAATCTCCTGAACCATCTCTCTTTGAAAGAAGATATTCGTATCTACGATATAAAACAGCAGCTCGCACTGCCATCACTCGACATGATACGGCGTATGGGCGGCGACGTGGTGCAGATCACAAGGCTCGGTCCGACCACCGGCATGTCCTTTCTGAGAATCGACACCTGGAAAAAAGGCGCCATGACCGACGGGGCTCCGTGCCTTATCCCCGAAGATTACGAGACAGTGCACTGTGAGGACGGCACCATCGAGATATACCGTGACGGCAGGCCGTTCGCCCGCCGACCCGAAGGCGCACTGTATTTCGATGTAATCACCACTCCGCTCAAGGACGCCGAAACCCCTGAAGACATCGATGCCTATGTCTGGCCGGATCCATGGTCGGACCGTGAGGAACGGTTTCTTTCGGGGGAAATCGAGCGACTGTATCACGGCACCGATCTGGCTGTCTTTGCGGGGATGCCGGTGTTCGACTGTTCGTTCTTCGAACTCGGGCAGTATCATTTCGGATTCGAGAACCTCCTCGTGAACTTCATGCTCAAGCATGACATGATGGAATACTGGCTGGACCGTGTGCTCGATCATCACCTCGGAACACTCGATAAACTTCTGAAGATTGTCGGGCCATATATCACGGCCATCCAGTTGAACGATGATCTCGGCGCCCAGGAAAACATGCTCATTCCCCCTGCCCTCTACCGTGAAATGATCAAGCCTCGCCAGCGACGGTGGATAGAATTCGTGAAAGCACGGTCGGACGCGAAAATTTTCCTCCATTGCGACGGTGCTGTCGCCGATATCCTCGATGATTTCGTCGAAATCGGTATCGATATTCTGAACCCTCTGCAGACCGGCGCCCGCGGCATGGACCCCGAAACGATCAAACGCAGGTACGGGAAAAACCTCGCGTTCTGGGGCGGCGGTGTCGATACACAGACGACGCTGCCGTTCGGCACGGTCAGGGACATCGCACAAGAGGTTGAAGAACGGATCAGGCTGCTCGGGCGCGGGGGCGGATACGTTTTTGGAACCATTCACAATATCCAGGCGGATATCGCACCGGAAAAGATAGAAGCTGTTTTCGGAACGGCAGCCCGTCACGGCACTTATCCGCTGGTATGACGGTATAAAAACATGAAATCACTTCAAGCCTGGTGAAAAATATCATAAGTGGTAGATACATGCTGTCAAGGGTCAGCACGAAGTGCTGATTTACATGCCCTTGACAGCACATAGACAACATATTTCATTATCTGGCGCGTGAAAAAAATACTTTTCACCGCCCTCCTTCCCGTTGCTCTGTGAAAAAGAAGGGCTGTTCATGACATCGAAAGAGCGTGTGCTGGCTATCCTGAACAGGGAACCGCCCGATATGATACCGTGGGGAGAATGGGCGGTAGATTTCGATACCGTCCGCGCGGTGCTCGGTCACGATACATATTACCGCGCCAAGGCGAAGTCACAGATCGCATTCTGGGAAGGACGGCGCGACGAAGTCGTCCAGAGCTGGAAGGAAGACGGTATCGAATTTTTTAAAAAAATGGACTGTTTCGATATCATCAATATCGCCGCGATGGCGAGCAGTATCGCCCCTCCGCGGGATTACCGGCCGGAAAAACCGGAAAGAATCGATGACACCACCTGGGAGTTCAAGAACGGCACGGTCTACAAATACTCCGAAGTGACCGCCGACCTCACCAAGGTTCACGATCCGACAGTCGGCACACGGCAGTATTCACCTGCAGATTTCGAAGGTGATCCGGTTGTCGAGCCGCCCGATGAGAGTTGTTTCGAGGTTGTCGACGCCTTTATCGGTGAATTCGGCCGCGACCGTTTCCTCATGGGGCCTTCGGGGCATGAGGTCGGTATTTACCTGCTCGGCGGGAACATCGAAGAAGGTGGCGATGGATTCGTCTACGGGCTCATACAGTATCTCGACAATCCGGAGACTGTCCGCGCGGCCATCCGGTATGAAATACAGAAAAACAACCTCCTCGATGCGTATTTCATCCGGAAAGGACAGGATGCGGTTGCATGGGGCCAGGATTTTTCCAGCACCCGGGGACCGTTCATATCCCCCGGCATGTTCCGTGAATTTGCCCTTCCGGCCATCCGGAGCAGAGTCGCGAATATCCACGGTAACTACCACATACCGGTCATGAAACACGCCTGCGGCAACAACAACGATCTTCTCGACATGTTCGTCGAGGCCGGTTATGACGCATACCAGTCGATACAGAAAAGCGCCAGTATGGACATCGAATCGATCAAGGCGCGCTATGGAGGTAGTTTTGTCTGCTGGGGCGGCGTTTCTGTCGAACTCCTCGTTTCGGGGACACCGGACGATATCAAAAAGGAGGTTGCCTACGCCTTCGAACATTACGTCCCCGGGGGTCGATATATATTCGGCTCGACCCATTCGATCGCGGTCGGGACCACATACGAGAATTTCATAACCATGGTAGACGAGTTCGACAGAAGACGTAAACAGACGAGGGTGTTATAAAGGGCATCCCCGGTCAGGGCTGTCGATTACCATTCAGAGAGGTCAACTGCTTCCGAAAAACGGAAGGATGTAAAACTCAAAAATATCCCCATTCTCATGATAACCACCAGGAACATGAAGGAAGATATCGTCACCGCCATCAAATCAGGGGTCAACGGGTACATCATTAAACCGTTCGACGCAAAAACGCTGAACGAAAAGATTAACGAGATTATGAAATAACATTTCAACGGATAAAGCGGGTACTCGGATTGATACGGAGTGATAATCAGTGGCACAGGTTTTTTAAAAACTGCTGAGTTTCCCCGGTCCCACAAAAAAGTGATTCATTTGCCCGCGGACAGGAGAATACCGATCCTCGACTGTATCTCCGTTGAATCAGAAGGTGCCCTGGCATACTGCAGGTAACGGGTATAAGCATCCGCGGCTTTTCTGAATTCCCCCATGTTTGAATAAATTCCCCCCAGATTGAAGTAGGCTATGGCAAATGTCGAATCGATTGCTACCGCCCTGGAAAGACATTCAAGCGCTTTGGAAAAATTACCGTTATCAAGAGCCATCAGTCCCATTTCATTATACGCAGGCGAAAAATCGGGACGGAACTCGAGCGTTTTGTTGAATTCTTCCAGAGCATCACTGTCGCGTTGATCACCGATCAGGAGCATGGCCAGCCTGAAATGAGCGATATACGAGGAAGCATCGATCTCAATTGCTTTCCGGTAAAAGCCCTCCGCCTTTTTACGCTCCCCGAGAAGCTCATGCACAATGCCCATGTTGACCACACCCGGTACATACCCGGCGTCGATCTTCAGGGTCTTTTCAGCAGATTCACGTGCTTTCCTGATCCGGTCGGAATCAAGATACAACACTGTAAGATTATTCTGGGCCTGGACATAATTATTTTTCAGCTTCAGTGCCTGGAGGTAATTTTCCTCTGCCTCATGAACCTTGTTCAGCGTTGTGAGCATCCGGGCACTGTGATAATATGCTTCCGGAAAATCTATCGCGAGTGCAATCGCGCTGTTATATTCAGCAAGAGCCCCCTCGAAATCCCGGTTTTTTTCGAGGCTTGCTCCCAGGGTAAGATGCAGGAGAACGTCGTCCGGGCGATCCTTGATTGCCCTGCCGTAGACTTCGGCTGCCAGATCCATACGGCCGAGCTCCTCATAGACCTGACCCAGCATCATGAAAAAATCCTGATTGTTGATGCCCAGGGTATTCGCAAGCAGGAGGTTTTCCAGGGCGGGTTCCCATTGCTTGTTTTTCATCATGACACTGCCGATTCCCATGTAGGAAAGGGCATAGGTTGAATCATGTTTTATTGACGCGCGGTACTCCCTGATCGCTTTTCCATAGTCGCCTTTGTTTTCATAATAGACGCCCCGTTTGTAATACGATATCTCTGTTCCGCACCCTGCAAGCACCAGGAGGGCAACGACCATACTTATGTAAGCTTTCATGACACTGAGCCTCCCTTGTCCCTCATGACAACCGCTGTATCCATGAGCGGACTTTTTCGATATATTCGCTATCGGGATACGCGATAATGAATTTCTGAAATTCACCGAGCGCCTGATCCTTCTCTCCCATACGGTAATAGGTAATCCCGAGCATTATGGAAGCATCATCGTCCTTATGAGTGAATCTGGTATCCTCGATAACCGCACTGAACCACTGCACGGCGTTTTCATTATCCTGCATGCTGAAATACGACTGGGCGATCCAGTACCGGCTGTTCTCGGTCAGGCGTGAATCCGGATACCGCTCGATGATTGTCCTGAAAGAACCGATCGCTTTTTCAAAATCGTGCTTCAGGCAGGCGTCAAGAGCGGCGGCATACATCGTCAAGACCTCAGATGATACACGGGGTGTGATGGGTTCATCGTTTTTCAGGAGAATTTTCGTCCCGGCGAGGTCACCTTTCATGAGCGCCGCATAAATCCTGTCCATTTCTCCTTTCAGTGTATCGAACTCGTTTCGGTGCATGTGATGTTCGAGCCCGAGACTGTCGACTGTGGCGCGAAGGACCCGAACCTTTTCACGGAGTACGCCGATCTCACTGCGCAGAGCATCCGCTTCGGTTGCTTCGACGACCGCACGTTCGGGAGGCTCCCCGGAAGTATCCGGCTCAAAAACGACATTATCCGTTTTAAGGTTGAGTTCATACCCAGGGTTCATTTCGACGATTTCAGCCCGGCTTGTCTTGTCGGCGACTGTATTGACACGGCCGCGTCCGATTTCGACCTGCTTTGTTTCTTTTACCTCGTTTGTCTGTGGATCGAAAACGTTTTCAGTTCTGTTAATGAGAAAAGAATCACCCTCATTTATCTCTTCGCCGGCTCCAACATCGATTTCAATTTCTTTCTCGCTCACAAGCTGCTGGATTTTTCCGACAACTCTGTTAGTTCTCCTGATTTTCTTTTCACGACCGGTATGATACACGATGTCTGAAAGAAGCAGGTCGGTGGTTTTCGTGACTATATTGACATACACTTTACCGAGGCCCATATCCTCGACAACCCCGGTGGCAATTTCGTTTTCGAGACCGCCCCATACCCGGTTCGTCACAGGATCGACGATTTCCTTTACCCGTTTGAAGACAACCTCGTCCCCAAGACCGGGGGAAATAGTTTCGAAATTTACCACGACAGTGTTTCCTGAGATGCTGAGAATTGTCCCTGCCTCATCGTTTACCTGGGCTTCCGGGGCAACAACCGCCAGAACTGCATAGAAAAAGACCGCGAAAACGGATATCTTACCATGAACCATATCACGCCGCCTGACCGATATCAAATCAATCGCTTTATTGTAATATATATAAAAACGATAACAATACCATTAAAAATATTAGCAATATGCTTGCCATAAACGAATAGTCCCGGCATTTTCCCTGGCGAACGCGGACAAGTACAAAACTGCCGCACACTATGGAATTAATGGCTATACTCCATGATTTCCTACGATGGAGAACGTTTTTCCATGATGAGAAGACTGAAAAAATGGGAAATATGTTTCATATACATGGATCGATCAGGGATTTTTTTTCCTGAGCAGTCTTATAACGAATGAGTGAAAGGCTGCACGCTGTTTTCGTAAAAAATCACGCAGATAATATTTTTTTCTGGTTTTTCACAGTTTGTTATATATTATTGCAATCTGTATGGTGTCTGCAGGTTTCCTGTACAGTGGTTGAGCGATTTTCAGAATGTAGAGGCGCAAGTGTTTTGTGATAAATGCGGAAAAGAGAACCGTGATGATGCAGAATACTGCACGAACTGCGGCGTAAAGCTGACCGGTACGACTGCACCTTCCGACCGCAAGGACAGTACAGAGCCACCCCGGAACGAACCGGCGAGTTTCATTGAGGTTTTCAAGCAGGTGGTCTCCGAACGTTATGACGTTATCTGCGAACTCGGACGCGGCGGTATGGCTATCGTGTTCCTCGCGAAAGATAAACGCCTCGACAGGATGGTGGCACTGAAGCTTCTTCCAGAAGAATTCCAGCACGATGAAAACTTCCGCGAGCGATTCATCCGTGAGGCGAAAATCGCCGCGAAACTCTCCCACCCCAATATTATACCAATCCACGACGTCAAGGAAGAGAAAAATTTTACCTATTACTCGATGTCGTATATCGAGGGGGTCTCTCTTGCACAGATCATCCGCAAGGGCGGGGCACTGAATCCAAAAATAATAGCCCGTCTCGGCATCCAGATCTGTTTCGCTCTGCAAAATGCGCACGAGAATAACGTCATCCACCGTGATATCAAGCCGGAAAATATCCTCATCGACAAGAAACGCATGCCCATTGTTGTCGATTTCGGCATTGCCAAAGCGCTCTCCGAATCAAAACTGTCGCAGACTGGTATGCTGATCGGAACCCCCCATTACATGAGCCCCGAACAGATTAAAACCGGTAATGTCGACGGACGGTCCGACATATACAGCCTTGGCTGCGTCCTGTATGAGATGGCGACGGGAAGAACCCCTTTCAAGGGGCTCGATCCGACTTCGCTCATGTATCATCAGGTTAATGAAATGCCGCAGCCGCCGATAGCGGTCAACAAGGATGTGCCGCAAGTTCTCTCCGACCTCATCCTGAAAGCCCTCGCTAAAAACCCGGACGACCGGTTCCAGACAACGGCTGAACTCGGTAGGGCTCTTCACGATGCGTTTTTTGCGGCCGAATCCCCGGATCAAAAACCTCAACCCCCCGACACCCATAAGAAGAAAAAGGGCCCGCCGTCCCCGGAACAGCCTCCCGGGCCCGGATATGCCGAAACGCTCGTTCAGGAACAGGCCGGTGCTAAACCGTCAGCACCCGCCGGACCACAACCTGTTAGAGAGGGCCCCGTTGGCGATACACTCGCCCTTAAAAAAGCTGATGCGCATAAGACTCAGGGCCGCGATGGCAAAAAATCATCCCGAAGAGTCGGGACCTGGATTGGAGTCGGGTTGTTCGGTGCCCTCGCGACACTTATCGTGATCGTGCTCCTGTACCCCGGAATACTGCAAAAGAAAGATAATGTCCCCCGGCAACAAGTGCAGTCGCTCACGAAGCAGTCGCCTTCCGCACCACCCTCCGATGCAGAAGAAACCTCTGTACCGGGTAAAACGGACAGAATATCAGAACAAAAACCCGCCCCGTCCACAGTGGTGCGCCAGACACCCGCAACCTCACCACAGGCGAAAATTCCGGAACAACCGGTCACTGTGAACCCGATTCAAACCAAACCCGCCGATATACTGCCCTCTCGCAGCACAGAGAAGCAGGATACCCAACCGGAAAAGGCTGAAACCCGCCCAAAACCCGCCGAACAGGCGCCCGAGCAGGTTCCCGCACAGGAACCCGAAAAAACGGAAGTCGCTGTCAGAACGGCGCCCCGGCGCGAAGAGGTTCCACCGGTCAGAGTTCCCGAGAAAAAGCCGGAAACACCCGTTGAAAAAGCACCTGCTCCCCCGGCTGTCGCGGATATTCACTGGATTACCATTCCCGGCGGGACTTTCCTCATGGGCGATTCCCAGGGTGACATCGACGAACAGTTCATGTCCAGGCCCACCCACCGGGTGACTGTCTCGTCCTTCGAAATGTCACGTGATGAAATAACGGTCGAACAGTATGCCATCTTTCTCCGTAATACCGGGCACCCCGAGCCGGATAACTGGCCCCTCCAGCTCGCCAATCCCAAGCGGCCGGTCGTATTCGTCTCGTGGCTCGATGCAACGGCGTTTGCACGTTGGGCAGGCGCACGGATTCCAACAGAAGCGGAATGGGAATACGCTGCCCGCGGAGGTCAGGATGAGCAGATGTACCCGTGGGGCACGGCTTCCCCCATGGGATGGGCGAATTTCGATAGACCGTGGGAAAAAGGCGAGGGATGGATCAGGTATCTTGCAGAGACGGGGAAATATTCTCCCAACGGATATGGGCTCAACGATATGTCAGGCAATGTCTGGGAGTGGTGTTACGACTGGTTCGGCCCCTACGGCATCCAGTTGGCGACCAATCCGACCGGATCTCAGTCGGGGAACGGGCGCATCGTGCGCGGCGGAGGATGGAACTCGAGTGAGAAACAGATCAGAAACGCTTTCCGCGGCCCGTCCAACCCATCAGACAAACGTGCGAACACCGGATTCCGCATCGTCAAAGGCGGCGCCTTCAGATAATTAACGTCGTTCTGTGCCCCGCTCATTTCACGCGGTAACACCGGAACTTCCTTCTCCGGTGATACGGAAGGCGCCGATCATTTCATTCAAACATCGCGGCGATGACGGTGATGTTATCCACACCGCCAGAGTTGTTTGCGGCGGTGATAAGCCGTGAGCATATATCCCGGGGTGTCTCGGAAGAATTCACGATTGCGAACATCAGGCGCTCGTGCACCATTTCCCACAATCCGTCGGAACACATGATCAGTATTTCACCCCCGGAGATGTCGTGCCAGACAAACTCCGGCTCCGAATTCCCGACCGAACCGAGACACCGGGTGATGCGGTTCCTCAGGGGATGGGTCCGTATATCCTCTTCCAGAATCACACCCGACCTGACCATGTCCATGACAACTGAGTGATCGACGGTTATTCTGGAGATGTTTTCGCCGGCAGCATCATGTTTACCACCGGTAAACTGCGGCATGACTCCGGTCTGGGCGTTCGCATTGACCTCGGGGCGTGGAATCTTCTCTTTCTGCGATACTCCGGCCAGACCGGTGACAATATACGCCCGTGAATCACCCACATACCCGATCAGAAGCCGTGAATCGAGGTGAATAGCAACAACGATCGTTGTGCCCATACCTTCCAGGCTCCGGTCCTGTTTTATACGGTCTCTGATTTCATCATCGGCTTTCCGAATCGAATTTTCGAGGACCCGGAGTATGTTCGCCCCGGATACGTTCGATAATTCCTTGAGGTTCTCAGGTATGGTCTTTATTGCGATAGAGCTCGCCACTTCCCCCGCAACGGCTCCACCCATACCGTCCGCGACAATCAAAACCGGTCCACCGATATACATCGCATCTTCGTTATTTGTCCGGACACGCCCGACATCGGTCAGGCCTGCCGCATTCATATGAATCATACGTTACCCCTATCAGTTCTCACTTTGTCTGAAAACTCAATATTACCGTGGCTGGAGAAAGATCAGATAACCCAGTATCAAAACACAGATAATGATGATCGCTATATACAACGGGCTGAACCCCATCTTTTTCCCTACGGCGGGTATGGACAGGGATTCGACACCCTCATCAACGATTTCTTCGGCAGGCTTATGATCTTCAGGGGGCTTGTCGAGAAAACTTCTGTCTATCTGCCCGACAAACGTCGACTGAACGCTCTGTTTGAGTTTCAGTTCGAACCTGAGAACCGAATTCCCTATTTTTATTGTGTCTCCGTCATGGATTGTGAAGCCCGACCCGAGTCCCTTCGGCACAACCTTCCCGGAAACGATCGTACCGTGTGTGCTCTGGTCGGTGATAAAAACGCGCGAATAATCGTTGGTGATACGCAGTGTCGCATGCTGACGTGAGACGGTCGGGTCTGTAACGGCGAAATCGCATTCTTCCGCCCTGCCGATTGTTATCGGCGAGGTGGTGAATACTTTCTGCCTCCCGATCATCGAACTATCGGGCGACTCCAGCACGCTCAGAACAATATTCCAGTCCTCCTCCATGATTCATCCCCCTTAAACAGGCTTTTTTCATGCATATTTGATATACCATACTATATTTTTCACATGAATGGTTGTCAAGCACTTTCTCTTTATCCCATCCTGACCACGAAATAAGTCTGTCCTCCAAATTGGGGTTGACAATCGGAAGCCGATAAATATATTATCGTTATGATAGTCCGGAATAATCCGGTAATTCCCGGCTGTGTCCGGTCTCTGGTGCCGATACGTCTGCGGTACTGAAAACCCATCGAATGGAATCCCATGTTCTTATTCATTCTGAACGGTAAAGACGAAGGCAAACGGTACGACCTGTCACCCGGCACATATATCGTCGGCCGGTCCGAAACAGCGGATATTGTCCTGAAAGAGGACCAGTATGTTTCCGGGGTTCATGCAGAACTGACATTCACCGACAACACACTGTTTATCACCGACAAAAAAAGCAGAAACGGCACGTTTCTCCTCGGTGAACCTGTCGAAGGGAGCACCGAGGTCAAACCCGGCGATATCTTCCGGATCGGGCGGACATATTTCAAATACAGCCGCCGTGACCATGATCGCATCATCGAAGCGGAATCGGGGGAAAACAGGGCGCCGGAAGCGATCGTTGTCGTGGACATCGTCGGCTCGTCCAAGATAGCCCAGGTCATGGGTGACAGCATGGCGAGCAAGGTCAAGAATCTCCTCAAACAGAGCCTCACGAACAATCTTAAAGAATACCCCGCTGAATATGTGAAGAGCACCGGTGACGGTTTCATGATCATTTTCACCAAGCCGCTTGTCGCAGTCAAGTTCTCGATAGGGCTTCTCAAGGACATCAGCGGCGATGGGGGCTTCAAGGGATTCCATATCCGTATCGGTATACATTACGGCGAAACGTCCAGGCTTGAGGACAGCGACCGTCGGGGGACAGCGGTCGACATGGCGTTCAGAATCGAATCGGTCAACATCGGTGAAATGCATCAGACATCGATCGGTATCAAGAAAGACGAACTTCCGCGTGTCGACCGTCTGTTCATAAGTGAAGCCGTCCACAAGCTCCTGGTTTCACATCAATCAATAAAAACCAGGATGATCGGATTTTTCGATCTGAAAGGCTTCAACGGGCGTCACAAGATTTTCGAAGTGATTACCTGAGAGCACAAGTCTCACAATGTCACCGCGGTCGAGCAGAATTCCCTGAAAACGGACAGAAACTTTTTTTTCAGCTTTCCTTTTTCCACTGCAATATACCGGTGCATGTTGTCGCACGTTTTACGGTCACCGGTCGTTTCACCTTCCGTCCGGTACTCATCCAGATACCGGAGACATACGGCATAATCATGCCATAGACCGAGAACCTGGTGCACTTTCTTAATTCCGGTGATGAAATCCTCCCGGTCTTCGTGAAGATGGAAGCACTGCTGGAGAATTTCAAACGTATAATGTGTTTCCTTTGAAAGAATCCGCACCTTGTGGAGGACCTCATTACGGAGGTCTCCCTCCTCGCCCAGAATTATCATATCGCTCTTTAGGTTGTGAAAACGCCCGAACGCCTTTGTTTCCGCCCAGACCGGAGAAACGTCCCTGACCGCCTTCCGTATCGACTTCCCGGCGCTATCGAGCCGTGATACAACGTCGAGACGTGAGAACTCGCGA
>Ga0315284_10003454_pt1 | contig 22471 bp, 27 predicted proteins | sample YL17G09_16_MG_FD_203696 | JGI IMG/M metagenome (GOLD analysis project Ga0315284, IMG submission 203696) | Sediment microbial communities from Yellowstone Lake, YNP, Wyoming, USA - YL17G09_16 | ecosystem: Environmental > Aquatic > Freshwater > Lake > Sediment | place: USA: Wyoming | collected... | reverse complement strand
TGATCTCAATGTGCTTAGAAATTTCAGTTGCAGTTTGTGGAACTGGAACAATTTTGACAGGCGGGAACTTTTCTTTTCTTACGTCCCTAAAACTCCAAAATTCATAAGGGTCTTTGTACTTTTTTTCATGCATTACTGAAAATAGACTTTTCCATTGTTCTCATAAACAGAAATGTTTGTTTTCAGCTGTTTCAAATATCTTGCCATGATGTTGATCCTGCCATCTCTTGTAACAGTGAGATCAGCAGAAAAGTTATTGAACAATGTGCTGTCCAGTTTTGAAATGTCAACCTTGTCACCGGGTTTCAAGCCAATACTTTCAACAACTTTCTTAGGAATCCTGAAACGATCTCTTATTGCATGGTTGTATAATTTTGTAGTAGGCTGAACGTTTTGAGGAACTACGAGCTGAGCTGGTTGTGAAACAACTGTTGCTTTCTTGATAGTTGTTTGTGACGTTTTTGTGTAGTTCGCAGGATCAGCATAGTCGGGATAATATACATTCGCTCGAGCAGACTGACCATTTGCTTTCGTGACAGCAATGAGTGAGTGTTCATAAGCAGTGCCAGAAAAGTCATATTGCCGCAGAAAAGCAGCAACTTCTGCGTTCCTGATCCATGTTCCATCTTGTTTGATGGAATTCGAAATGTCTACAGAAGTAAACATTTCTTTGTTAGCAATAAATTGCTTGATTTTCTCTGTGATGATTTCATTGTTGTTTGGCATAATTTTCTCCTATTAGAAACTAATTTCCATCCTTTATAACTTTTTTTAACGCCTTTCATTACAAGTCTCAACATGCCTCTGTTGAGTTTATACTTTTCTGAAAAATGTCTTAAACTTGTAACTAATATTATTTTTCTTTCTTTTCTAAAAGAAATAGTTTTACCTAATTTACAAACAGAATATGTATTTCTCTGACGTTTTGTTCTTTTCTTTCCTTGCATTGCTTTTATTGTTTTCATTTTATATTCTTTATTTTCCCATACTTTCCTCATACTACTTCTTACTTTTTCTCGATGTTCTTCTGTTTTCCATAATTTCCTCATACTTTTGCTCAAAGTTTTTCTATTTTTCTTGCTTTTTATAATTGTTAATCTTTTCCGATCATCTCTCTTTAATGCAGACTGCTGCATTTTTTTTATTGTTTCTTTTGAATGTTTTGTACCTAATTGCCGTTTTCTTGTAGCTTCACCGATTTCTTTTGAACGTAATCTCACACTTTTAGCTATTTTTTTACGAGAAGCTATTGAATGTTTTCTACCTTGCATAAATGAAAAAACATCTAAGCTTGTATTATAACAAATCTTTTGTTTAATGTATCTTTTCAATAATCTCTGTTCTTGTTTTCTAATTTCAACATTATTGTTCAAATCTTTAAATACACAAAAAACAAAATTTTCTTCTCCATATTTCAAATAGGCATTTAGCAAGTGTTCACAACTATGTTTACCGATCCTTAAATATCCTAAATGGCATTTAAATCTTGAAAAGAAATTTTTAGTCGTAGAACCTACGTAAAATTTTCCATTTATTAAATTAATAATTTTATAAACACCTTTTCTATTAGATAAGTCTGCTTTATGGTCATTGAGTTGATTAAAAAATATTTTTTGCATTTATTTCAATTCAATTAAATAAGTTATTGTTGCTTGTGAAAGTTCAGCGACAATGTATTCATCATTCTGCAACGACATACCTTTTTTTGCATGAATGCTATTATACCCTGATGGAACACCAGAGCTCATTGAAGAAGTGCATTCAAATGTCTTGCCCATAGCTGCATTTGCAATAATAAGAAATGTATTGTTATATTTGTTTCTTGTTCCTAGCCAATTACCAAGTGAATAATTTAAAGATTTTGTAGAATTGTGTGCAAAATAAATTCCTGAACCAAACATTCTGCCTGTTACACCCGGTGCATTACACGGTGGAATAATTAATCCACTTTTTAAAATACTTAAAACATTGCAATTTCTTGAACCATGAAACAGTTCTTTTATATTTCCATACTTACTCACAACTTTTTCATATCTACTTCTTTCATTAGGAATTCTAACAGAAAAAATATTTTGTACTTGATATTTTTTAAGATGAGTGTGATTTTGAGCTTTTGAGTCTTCAACATATCGTTCTAGCTGCTCATATTTTCTATCATCTTTCAAAACCTCAACATCTGTTCCTAATGCATTCAACTGTTGCTTCGACCCTTGATTAAGAGAAGATCCCATTGTAACAGCTGTACTTAATTGATCAAGAAGATCAAATTCTGTCGCGAGCTTAGCTTCATCAGAAATCCAGTCAGTTTCTAAAATCTTATGCCCAAAAGGATGGGGTATCATAGAAAAATAAGCATTGTTGCATTCGATAACAGTTTTGTTAGCCGTGTCCAGCTTGCCGTTCTTCAATAATACTTTCATAGAATTAAGTGGTTGCTTTGCTTTTTCTATGTGTTGCTGAGTCACAGGGCCGAGAGGTGTTTCGAATCCGCCAGCTGAAAGCGTGAATGTCGTCATTGTTTTGATGTTATGGATATTCTCTTCGACAATTTGATTGATTATTCTTGCGACTTCTTTATCGAAGCCTGCTGTATCAACTTTAGCAACCTTTGCCGTTGATGTCACAGTTGTAATCGTCTTGTTGCAAATATTTTCAGAGCCCACATTGGGTTTGATCGTTTCGACTTCAACATATTTTTCTATACGTTCTTCACCCGTATCCTCATCTTTGATTTTCTTTCCCTTCAGTTTCTTCTTTATGATGACTTCGAATTCATCTTCTGCAATCGTCTGATCCTTGACTTTTTGGCCTTCATAAGTATCACGAACTTCATATATGTTCGTCTTGCCTAACCTGCCATAGTGAGAGAAAAGCCGATATTCACCCTTTGCATTCTTTTGAATTTCAAGACAATAAAACTTGTTGTTGTTGCCTTCGACGTTCCCACAATGAAGAACTTTGAATTTCAATGTTTCAGTAAAGCCGTCGTTAACATTACTTAAAACTTTTCTTACTTTTAAGTCTGGCATAGTTACTCCTTATAATCGTATAAACTTGTTTTGCTTTTCTTTTTAATAATTTTCTTTGGTTCAACTTCTTCCTCTTTTACTTCCTTTTTTTTGTAAAAACTTTTTCCAACCAAATAACTGAAAGGTGTCCAATCTTCATTGCTTCCTTCAATCATACCAGAAATATAATTGACATCAGCATCAATAGAATCTGCTTTGCATAATAATGCTGCTTCTAAAGTCATGGGCAAAACAGCAGCTTGTTTGTCATAACTTCCATGATGACTTAAAATCATGTGCCCTAAAAGTTTTTTATATTCACTTTTCTTTTCTTCATCTATTCCATCAAAATCATTTATCTTAGTCAGAAAATCGAAATAGCCTAAACATATATGACCATGTAATCTTCCAACATCAGTCATTTCAATAGAAATCTTGTATGAATAAGCATATATTTTTCCAAGATCGTGTAAAAATGCTGCAGCTTTAAGAAGATCAATATCTACTTCTGCATTAGGATATTCTTCATAAAAAGATTGACATAATTTAAGAACACCTAAAGTATGTTCAAGAAGTCCATGGATATAAGAATGATGAACTTCTCCTTTTCCTCCAGGGCAGAGTATGAATTTTGCTAAGAAATCAGGATCTTTAAAATAAGCTTCTTCTAAGAATTTAGAGAGATCAACATTCATTTCAGAAAACAATATACATTTCAGTTCATGAAGCATTTCTTCAACATTCAATTTTGATGCTAGAAGAAAGTTCTTTATGTCATATTCTTTCTTAACTTCAAATGAATCCAGCACGGCTTGATTTTTGCCGCTGAAAATGTTTGTCTTTCCCTTTGCGTCGATGACAACATCTTCTTTTATGACATCTTTGAAGCTCTCAGCATTTTCCCAAATTTTTGCTGGAATTCTTCCAGTCTTGTCTTGTAAAAAGAAAGCTAAGTAATTTCCTTCTTTTTCTTTGAAAGGTTTCAAGCTCACATTGACAACAGCGAAAGTTCCTTCAAAAGATTTGTTTTGTTCTAGTTTTAAAACGTCTTCTATAAGCATACTAAAGGAATCTCCATTTCAAGTTTATATCGAATTTGAATAAACATCAATACTGAAAGAATCCGTAAAATTAATGCTCTTTGTATTCTGTTCAGAGAATCACGCTTTTCTATAAGAGTTCGTAAAATGTCGTTTGTTTCTATAGTATAGCGCTTAATGAACATTACTGGAACTCCATCAGATTCGAGGAACAAAACATTATGATAACGGTCAGCCAATTTCACTGTTAAAGCATCTTCACTCATTCTCACCATCTTCTCACTCAAATATTTTGTCTTGCCAACTTTTCTAGAATCAGTTTTATTGTTTGTAAGTTCTTTAACTATACAGCAAACTTCACTATCAAAAGCTTGATCTAATTCTATTTCAGTTGTTGCTGTATCTTCTAAAACATCGTGCAAGAAAGCAGCACAAACCATTGTTTCGTTGTTTGTTAAATCCTCAATTAATCTTGCTACAAATTTTGGATGAGTGAAATAGGGCAAGCCTACAAAAGATCGTTTCTGTCCGTGATGTTTCTTCTGAGCAAAATGATAAGCTTTTACAACTTGTTCTTTTATCATAATGACTTCGATTTTTCTATAGCATCTTCCCAAGAACTATTTATTTTCTGATATAAATCTTCTGGGTGAAATCCTTGTTCAAAAACTTGCATGTTTGATTTGTGCCAAACTTCTGCTTTCTTATGATCTGCTTCGCACAAAGTAATTCCGTTTTCTTTCACATAACCACCGTTTGGCATTTCGTTTCTGTCTGTGATGTGATGAGCTGTCAAACCTTTAGTAGTATTGCAAAAAACACATTTATGATCATCGCGTTCAAATACTTCATTTCTGAACTTTTCTCTAATTTGTTTCTTTGTCATTTAATATTATTATTAATATCACAAGTTTTTCTTTAAAAAATCATCTGTACAATCTATTTGCTTTAATATATTTGTGAACTTCTTCATTAAGAAAATTCTTTACAGATTTATCTTTATTCTTTAAAAGCTTTCTGACTAAAGTTGAAGAAATATCATTAGCTTTGAATTCGCCTAAAAATATGCATTTTTTATTAAATGTATACAAGGGCGTTCTTGCTAATATATCTCTTTCACTTTCATATTTTCTTGGGAATATTATAAAATTCGTTTCTTCTATAAGCTTCTCCCAATTCTTCCACTTATCAATGTTATCAGCATTATCTTGTCCTATGACCATAAAAAATTGAGGTTTATCTTTCGATGGCCATTCATAAACCATTTTTAACAGTTTTAACATTTCATATGAATTGTTTGGTTTGCGAAATTTTTCAAAATTAGTTGCGTAAATATTATTTCTTGCTATTCTTCTACACATATTCCAACGATGATCAAAAGCAACCATTTGTTTTCCAAAATTATGTTTGAAGCATGGCATCAACCAGACTTCGTCAGCATAATTTTTAGAAATAATGAAATCTGCTAACTGTTGATGAGCTATAGTAGGCGGATTAAAAGCTCCGCCCAAGATTGCGATTTTTTTCATTCAAACTATTTCTTATCTTCTGTGTATACAACTTTGCTCTTGAATTTTTGTTTAGCTTTCCATTTGATAGCTTCAAGTCTTCTTTCTTCTTCGTATGCTCTTAGTTTTGTTATATAAACTTTTGCATCATCTATAGATTTAAAAGTTGCAACAGGATGACCTGGATCCAGAAAATGTATTTCAGACCAAAAATACAATTTAAAAAAACGAAAAATTAGTGAGAGTAGTTCTCGTCTGCGTTCTTCTATGTGATATTCATCAACTGCTACTTGAACGATTCTATAAATTTCTTTCATATTGTTTGCGTTTTAGCTTTGACTGTCATCATTGCTCTTACATAAGAAGCACTGCAAACTCTTTTCATTATCCATCTTGCTGATAAACTCCACCAGCGTTTGTCCCATGTACGATGTTCAATTTCATCAAGGAAATTTTTAGACCACCAACTCACATTTTCTTCATTGACAATTCTTATTCTCCATATTGATTTGATGACATACCAAAACATGTGAATACCAGGGATATAGTTGATGTATGAAAAACCATTCTTTTCTTTTATCCAATATTTTAAATTCCACCATCTTTTAAGAACATCTCCATCTTCATTCGCATCATAGTGATATTCGACATCAACTCGAAATCCGAAAATTTCGAATAATGTGAAGTTTTCATCTTTCTTACAAATCGTCACTTGAGTTTTTCTTTCCCAAGAACCAAAAGGCCCATTGTTATTATCGATAAAATTGTATTTCTTTCCGAAGCTTGAAGAATAATATTCACCATATTCGTTCCACACCAAGTCATCTTTGTTTGCTTCACATTGTTTATTCGGACATTGATATTTATTTTTTAAACAAACTTCTCCGTTAGGATCCTGAACGTGTTCCATTAACGTTTCAAGGCGTTCTTGTCCAGTAACGACTAATTCAGTTTTGCAAATAGGACATTTCATTTTTTCTTCCTTCTTTTGTTTCTTATTTCACTCCGTTTTACATAACAAGAGCCTATTGAACGTCCTAATGTTTTTGCAATTTTATGCATATCCTTGCATGAGAAAAGCATATCCGTATCTTTTTTTGTCCAAGCTTTTCTCTTATCTTCAGCAATCAGCTTCACCTTCACTTTTTCTTTTTTGCAGCTTTTTGGTTTTTTTATTTTTACTGGTTTATTCAAACCAAGAAGCTTTATCCAATCTTTTCCTATTTTCTTTTTGAGTCTCATATAAACAGCATTAGATGTAAGACCAAAAATTCTTCCGATTTCTGCCATAGAACTAATATGATAAAATTCCTTGACATAAGCAATAAGCTCATCATCATTTGTAGTATTGTGTTGCTTTTGAATTTTTCCTTCTTGAATAAGCTTACTTGATTTTTGAGAAATGCAACTTGCAGATTTATTCATTTCAACTGCAATTTCTTTATGAGATTTTCCTGCGTTCCTAAGTTCAATCAGTTTAGTAGTTTCTTCATCAGTCCAATCAAGACGTAATTTAGCTAGCTTTCCTTCTCTTATTAAATTGTAAACTTTAGAAGAAATTGCAGATACTTTTTTATTGAAAACGTTTGCAATTTCTTCGTTTGTTTTTCCAGCAATCCGAAGTTCAATCAATTTAGCAATTTCTTCGTCAGTCCATTCTTTTCTTAAAGATTCATTGCTAATGATTTTCTTGAGCTTTTCAATATCAGTAGTTTCTGCTCTTTGACGACAATTTATAATTCTGAATTCTGCTATTGTTTCTTTCGGAACACATTCTATTTTCAATAAATGAGTATCTAAAAATCCTAGAGACTGATAAACTCTTCCGCAGAGTTTGCATTCAAATCCACCTTCTTTGTTTAGATAATCAATGCTGAACTTAAGCCACTGAGGTAATTCCTCTCCATCAATAAGGAAATCGATGTGATGGCAATCAGGACAGCAGAAATGCGGTAATATCCAAGCTAATTGTTCTATGGGCAAGAAAGTTTGCAGTTTCATATCTCACCATTTCCCGAAAAATGATTGATGATATTGATATTGAAATCCTAGCCTTGTAGCAAAAGTGTTATCAGTTTTCATGTCTCCAACCATTATACATTTAGCAGGATCTAACTTATGTTTTTCGATAAGGATAACTCCCAATCCAGCTTGCGGTTTTCTGCAATAACAAACCATCGGAGGAATTTGATGAGGACAATAATGAAAGTCAATATCAACACTGAGCTGTTCGTTTGTGTACTTAAAACAATCGATTGCATTCTGTTCAGTCAGAATTCCTTTTGCAATTCCTGATTGATTCGAAACTCCCAAAAGTAAATATCCCTCTTTGATTTTCTGTTCCAAAACTTCTTTTCTGCCGGGAAGAATTCTCACTTCTGAAACTTTTGTTGGGAATTCATGCTGCCCAGTAGACTCCCTCAACGTTCCATCGTAATCCAGAATAATAGCTTTGTTGTGATATCCTCTCGGTTTTCTCGTGAAAGGAATAACTTTGATAGAATCGAAACCTTCACTCATGTTGGGCTTTTCATATTCTTTTCTGTATTTGAAAAGAGCAGCAGAAGGAAAGATGTTAGGATCTTTTATATCTTTCATGTCTTTTGCTGTAAGAAATACTTTGCCATATCTGTCATACATACGGAACAAAGCGTTAATCTGAGCATCCTCAATTGATGTGTTCATTACAAAGCAAATCATTTTAGCTTTGTATCGCTTAGCAAGCTCGATAAAAGGTTTTCTTATCTCAGCAGTTGGAAATGTGTTATCTAATACAATATGTTTTTCGTCTTTTAAAAGTTGTTCCATTTTAGGAAGAAGACCAGTTATTGATCCGCCTTCTGTGTCCCTATTCAAAGTGACATGATCTAGATCAAGATAATAGGTTTTGTTTAGAGTTCCTTTCCCTGAAGCAGGGCAACCAACAATCATAATGACTTCAGACATTATCAGCTTTTCCTTCCATTCTGCTTCTGTCTCAATACAAACATTTCCCGAAGATCAGTTTTATAAATCATAGTATTGATAGCAGCAGGAGTTCTTCCCAAAATTTCTGCCATCTCATCAATATTCTTTCCTTGTTTGATGAGCTCCTCTAAATGAACTTTATCACTGTCCCACCTTGCAAAATAATTTTCTGGTGCTTGATCACCTTCAAGCATTTGATGTTGTTGATGTGTTATTCCTTTTCGAGAAGGACGAGTAGCAAGGAAATAAGGTTCTTTCTTTTTTCCTCCCCTCGTTATTTCCTGCCATTCGCCATAAACAAAAACCTTCTTGCATTCAGAACATTTATGTGTAGAAAGAGTATCATTGAATTCGCTAAGCTCTTGTAAGTATTGATGGCGTTTCTTTTCGGGTTCTGTTACTTCTTGAACTTCTTCAAGAATTTGAGGTAGTGCAGTTGTTTGAGGAGCTTGAGGTTCAATTTGAGAAGTTTCAGCTGTTTGAGGAGTCTGAAGTTCAATTTGAGAAGTTTCAGCTGGAGCTTGAGGTTCAATGGGAATTTCTTGAGAAATAGGAAGGTCTTTTCTTTCTTCTTGTTCCATTTATCAGTCCGAAAGTTTCATAAAATAGTTCCATGCCGATAAAAATTATGTGCTCTATTAACTTGCTCTGACCAAAACACCATTACTGTTTCTTCATCATCATCAGGAATAGCTCCAACAGCAACCATCCATTCAAAGAAATGTTGACTTGGCCTGACATGTCCTTGAGGATCCCGTAATACTACTAAAGAACTTGCCATGAAATTATATTGAGAAAAAGTTTCTGTTGAAATCCTTGCAAGGAAACCACCAATCATGCTTCTGTCCATGTCTTTCCAATCCCAGACACAAATTTGATAATCTGAAATTAGATTAGGCAAATTGAATTTTACTCCACTAACAAGCTCTGAATAAGTTATGAGTCTCAGCTTTTTTCCTGCTTCAATGATCTTTCCCTTTATAGTTTCGTAAGCTGCATTATCAGAATCAGTCCAATCTGTTTTTGTTGCTATCATGTTAGCTTGAATAACAGCTTTTTGTGCAGGTGTAAACATTTTGCTCCTTACATTCCGAGCATTTTAAAGAAGTCTACTTCAGATAATATATCAACTCCTAATGCAATTGCTTTCTTTGTTTTTCCGCTGTCTGATGTAGGATCGGCTTGAACGAGGTAACTTAAACTTTTAGAAACAGATTCCACCTTGCCGCCGTTTTCAAGAACAAGAGCTTCCATCATATCTCTTGTGTATCTGTCTCCATTGTGATCAACCCGATTGATTCCGCCAGTGAAGCAGAAGCTCTTTCCATTTAATTTATTTGACTTAGCTTGGACTTTCTGAATTGCCTTGATCGTAATTCCGACCTTCAAAAGATTTTCGATGACATGTTTTTTGGATTTGAGACCATTAACAATCCGATTTGCTGTTGATGAACGAATTCCTGAAATTCCATCAAGATCAATAAGTCTTGCATTCAGAAGCTTATCAATAGTATCAAAACCATTTTCAACAAGAGTTTCTACTCTGCTTGTTGAAAACTGATACATATTAAGATTGCCGATGAATTCAGGTAATGTGAGTTCTTTTTTGTCATGAAGATTTTTCAGAATTTTATTTGCTGACCTTTCGCCGAGTCCTTCGAGATTTGAAATATCAGAAGCTTTTAACTTATAAAAATCAGCAGGTTCTTTTACTAATTTTGCAGTGAAAAGATGTTCAATAATCCCAACACCGAGACTTTTAATTTCCAAACCGTAAATCCATTTTATAAGATTTCCAGTCTGGAGAGCGGGACAATCATCATTAGGGCATATAAGGAAAGTCTCATTTTCATCAACTTCCAACATCGTATTGCATTCAGGACAATGTGTCGGAGGTTTGAAATAATTTCCTTTTGATTCGATGATCTCCTCTAAATAAGGAATAACATCATTCCGACGAGAAACGAGAATCTTATCACCTTTACCTAATTTCAATTTCATGAAACGAGAATAATTTGCGAGAGAAGCTCTGTTGACTCTTACTCCGCCAAGAACTACCTCTTCTACTTTTGCAACTGGAGTAACGTTCCTTGAATTTCCGACTTGCCAAAAGCAATCCTCTGCTGTGCTTTCCTTTTTCATGCTTGTAAATTTCCAAGCAATTTGTGCTTTTGGTTTTCCGCTGAGTTCTCCGTGCTTCTTTTGAAGTGCAATATCATCAGCTTTTAAAACCAATCCATCAATATCATAAGGAGTCGCAGCCCGGAGTTTATCTTCGTAAGCTTCATAAAGCTTGATTGCTTCTTCGATTGTTACTTTCTTGTAAAAAGCTGTTTCAAGCCTGAAAACGTCTTTTATGAACTCCATTTTTTCAATTTCATTTTTTACATCCACTCCAGCGATGTCGTAATATAATATTGAAAGGTATTCTGAAAACCTGCCATCATATCTTTTTGAAATCCCAACTGCTCCGTTACGAGGATTTGAAAGAGGCTTTGTTCCTTCTGAAGTGAGAATTTTGTTTATCTTTTCGAAGTCTTTTTGTAAGAGGAAAATTTCTCCACGAAGTGATCCAGTAAAACCATTCATGTCCTTTCGGACATTCTGCATTTTAACAACGTTTGAAGTGATATCATCCCCTACGAATCCATCACCCCTTGTAATTCCTTTTTCGAGCTTTCCTTTTTCGTATTCTATGTCGACTGAAGCTCCATCAAGTTTATCTTCACATACGAAAAATTTGCATCCGATATCTTCAGCCCACTTTTTGAATTCGTCGATGGTGTTGACCTTGTTCAGAGAAGTCATTGATATTTTGTGTTTTGCTTTTTTCCATTCAGAAACTTTTACTTTTTGGCCAACTTTAGCGATGAAAGAATGTGTAGGATCCAATGAACGAAGTTCGTCTTTTAGCTTGTCATATTCCTCATCAGTGATGATTGATTCAGCGTCGTTGTAATACGCTTCATTTGCTTTTTCCAATAAAGTTACGATTTCCGTGATTCTTTTTCTATTCATATAAAGTACCTTTCATATACATTATATCAATAGAAAATTTGAAGAAATCAAAATTATTCTTCAAATCTGAATTCTGCAGTCGTTGAGAAATTCATACCTCTAGCTCTCATTTCAATCAAGAAATTTTCTCCTTGCTTTTCAAAAGTCGGAACTGAAGACATTGTATCAGTCAATAGTACGAATTTATTCGGCTTGATATGTTCAACTGCATGTCTGATAGATTCAGCTATGCAATGTGATAAAGCCTCTCCAGCCACAAGGATCATAGCAGGCTTCCTCAACTTCTCAATCAATTCAATGTTGAGATCTGTGTCGGGATCATGTTTGTCAGGAATTTCAGCTTTGAATATTGAATATTGTTCTGTGTACATATTCGAGCCTTTTACTATCTTGTCTACAATATTAAAGTTAGTCTGTTCCCAGTCTGTCAAAGCAAGAAATAAATCTTGTTGAATTGCATGCCCGACTGAACCAATCAAACAATGGGGAGGCCAGATGCAAAGAGTTTTTCCAGCCTCTTCAAGTCTTTGTACATATTCTATAGACTGTCTTGCGAAAATCGGTTCTCTTGTTTTCCATGCAGGATTATCTCCAGAAACATCTGTGTGTTGAATAAGTGTATAGGGCTTCGGAGAATTCCCATCTTTATCATGCCACCAGACAGGATGAGCGATATGGATATAATGATGTGAATCGAGTGATACCAGAATGTTCCTGATTTTGTCTTTGTTTGCTGAAATAAAAGCAGCCAAACGCTTCATATCATCTTCAGCGCCTTTTACATAAAGCTCTCCAGTTGGATCACAAAAAGATTTTTGAGGATCAATGATTAAAAGATCAATGAGAGTTTTCATAAATAAAGCTCCTTTAATTTATTGATAAAAGTTTCGTTGATATCAATAAAAACAACATCAATTCCTTCTTCCTTATCTGCAATATTGAACATAATTTCTGCAACTTTTTCAGCATCTAAACCACCTATGCCAGTTCCCAATGCTGTGCAACCCAAACGAGTTATTCCCTCTTTTCTAGCTAAAGCAAGAGCAGCTTTGAAAGCATTCCCTATAATATTGTAATCAGTTCTTCCACCAGGTTGCTTCATTGTTACAGCATGAATAATTCGAGTAACACCTTTGTCTTGTAATTTTCCAGAGATAGTTGAATAAGCTTCTCCAGGCTGAGGATCGTTCGCGTTGCAAACTTTGTAAGCATCATCTTGAATTTCTTTACCGCCATATTGTTTGATAGCTCCAGCAATTCCGCGCCCGAGCGGACCTTTTCCATTCGCAGCATTTTGTAGTCCGTCTAATGAATGTTTTTCAATAGATTCTAGTAGATTTCCTTTTTCAATTATTGATATCATTTATATTCTCCCAATTTACTATCGGCCAGTTAGCGTAATCATCAATTTTATTATCAGTTAAAGTTGCATCTGTTCTTGCTTGCTTCTGTTCTACCCAACATCTTTCTCTCTCTTCCTCAGTAGGAACACCCATTGGAAAATAATTACACCAATCATTAATAGTCAAAACTTTTTTCTGTTTAGTCAAAATCAATGCCAATGTATAACCCCACATCACTGCTTCAGCAGGGTTGTTAGAAACAGCAGCACAAAAAACTAATACTTTTTCATCAACTTTATCTAGTATTTTGTATGCTTGCAGTCGTTTTTCTAAAACTTTATATGCAAATAATTCTTTTATTTGCGGATGAATTATTGATGTGTTTTGTAAATCACTCATAATCAAAGCCGCCAAAATTCGAGTTTCGTCTTCTGTTAATGGCCTTGTCTTAGCCGCCAGAAACATTTCACCTATCATTTCAATCCTTTACCACTTTGCAAACTGGAGGCATAACCAGCTTATGTCTTCCTTTATTATGTCTGTCGAAATAAATTATCATAGCTTTTGTATCGAGTATGTTGACTTTCAAATTCAAATAATCATCCATTGTTTCTATTCCTCGAGGCTCACAAAATTCGACTATTGCATCAAGATTTTTGTATGTTGTTCCAATTTGTTGTTCGTCTGAACGATTGTCTCCCCACAGACCGTCATTGGGTTCAGCTAAAGTAATTTCACTAGAAACTCCGATATGAAATGCTAGTTCACGAACTTCTCCTTTAAGCAAATCACCAATAGGTGCTAGATCAACTCCACCATCACCGAATTTAGTAAAAAAGCATACTCCATAATCTTCTACTTTATTTCCAGTTCCAGCAACTAAGAAATTGCAGGCGTTTGCAATATTATATAATGTAGTCATTCTAAGACGAGAACGTGTATTCGCTCCAGATAATTCAGTAACAAGTCCTGCAGGTATGTTACGAATAAGTTCATCAAAAGAACTAGTCAATTCAATAGTCGTAGCTCTTACGTTTGTAAATTTTTCTTGCAACCAAGTCAAATGTTTTGCAGCTCTATTAATTTGATTTTTCTCTTGATGAATTGGCATTGAAATAGCCCATACTGGCATTTCAGTCAAAGCACAAAGAGTTGAAACAAGCCCAGAATCAACTCCGCCAGAAACACCTATTACCCAACCCTTAGCATTTGCTTTCTTCGCATAGCACTTCATCCAGTCAACAATCTGGTTTTTAACAGATTCACAGTTCATAGTTCCACCACATGTTTGACGTAATTCGCATAAATTTCGTTTTCGCATTGATTCTTCATAGGATCATCACTGATTTTGATAACATCACGTCCATTTGCTTTGACAAGTTTCAATACTTGGTTTAAAGCCTTGAAGTTTGGCACTGAAGGAATATTGCAAGTAATGAATGTTCCAAGTCCATGTGAAGCGTTTACTTGAGGTTCATAAACAACAGATAAATCGAATGCTGATTTGAAAGTCAAATTATCAGAAAACAATAAAGTTTTCTCTTTAGGATCAATTTCTTCTCTCTTGTAAGCAGCAATCCTTCTGTCTGCCCATTTATATGGATCTGCTGAATCATGCCGCTGTCCCAAGTAATCGATCATTAAATCTTTGTCGAAATCTTTGTCCCACTTGTTTGATCCCAGAGTATCAGTTAAAGCGATGCCTAACCAGCCTCTGTAGAATTCAATCCAGTCTATGAGAGCACATTTCTGAGAGTCGAGAACATGATGAAAGCCCTGATAGAATTGATAGAACTCATGAGCACAAGTTCCGACAGCTTTCAATCCGAATTTTTTTGCAAACATCACATTGGAAGTGCCCACAAGGTGAGTAGGCAGTTTGTTCTTCAGATATTCAATAGCATATTCTTGAAAACTTCTGCATAACCGTCTGCGAGTGCCGAACTCGGAGAAAAGGAATCTGATTAGAGGGTTCTTTTCTAAAAGTTCAAGCAATTCTTTGACTTTATAATGAAGATCTACTTCAGCTCGATTTACGATCATATCGAACTTGTCTCCATAAACATATCGTTGCCACAGCTCAGAAATCGTATACATCATGGGCATTTCCCATAATGATGATACTTCGACTGGACCAGTGGGACGTATGCTAAGCCCTGGCTTGTCAGAAATCTTTTTGATTATTACTTGATCAGGACGAAATCTGAATGACCTTAAGAAATTGATGAGGTAATCCTGAGTTGCTTTCGTGTTTTCGAAAAGATATTTTTCCTCTTCTTTCGTGAGAGTAATATCTTGCATCATTTCGATCTGTTCACATAAGGGAGTGTAAATAGGCGAAAGGTCTACTGTTTTGTCACGACATTTATAAGCGTACTCAGTCTGTGTTCCTTGGAAGTGATCCCAGAAAATACTGCCCATGTGAAATTTGTAAAGATCTTGATCACATTGAGATGTAAAAATCCTATGCTTTTCCATTGTTGCTTCGCCTCATATTTCAAACTCCTGTTGCTTCTTCACAAATCCTGCAAAGCCATCAGCTTTTGCATCTTGCTTCGGATTTGGTTGATAATGATAAAGCCACATTTTTGCTTTTATCTCTGGTTTAAGTGTTTTCAAATCTTCATAGTGAGCATGAACTCCGCTTTTAAAAGGAGCTGTTTCACAATCCTGATATATTATATCGGCTGCTTTATAAAAATCCAAAATTTGTGACGGACAAAATTGTGTGTCAGTTGTAATGAAGATATTTTTTACTTCATTTAAATCATTTTCTTTCCTGATCAAAAGCCCATAGCTATATTTTATTGTATAACCTGCCATGACATGAACTGTTTGAACAGGAGTGAATTTTATTCCTTCCCAATCAAAATGACCGTCTTTCTCAATGGGATTGCAATCGAAATATTCTGTCAGCGTGACAACCTTTCCTTGAATACTTTCTAACCCAGCTTTCAATCCGTATCTCCACATTTCACCCATCAATTTACGGTTGCAGAAAAGTTTTAAGCGTTTGGGCTTTCCAGTAAAATATGTACAGAAAGCTGCAGGTTCCATACCGCCAATATGATCAGCATGAAGATGTGAAATATAAATTGAATCAAGAAATTCAGTATACTGAGGAGGCTTGATTTTTAACTGGAAGAGAGCAAAACGAATGTCTGAACCGCAATCAATAAGCAAGTTTTTGCCAGTATCAGAAGTAACAAGAATGTTTGATTGCCAATCACAGTTGTTGAGATCCCAATCTCCATCTGTAGGAAGAGTAAAAGCACTTCCAACACCCAAAAATTTGATTTTCATCTTTTCCTCCTGATTTCATTATTAGTTAATAGAAAAGGTCCATTACCGTATCTCTGTTCTGCATTCCAAGAACTATCATCATCTACATCTACAATTTCTCCATACCCTGCGCCACGCAACATAATTCCGTTTTTCAAAATTTCAATAATTGTAAAAAGTTCATTGTTAAAACGTATTTCAATAAATTGGTTGTTCTGAAATATTTTAAATATTCCATTCAGACTAACTTGTTTTCCAACATATTGAAATGTAGTTCTTCCTGCATTAGCTATATAATGAAATTTCCGTTTTCCCATTCATTCATATATTATATCAATATTATACAACGCAAAAGCCAATGTTTCCACTGGCTTTTGAAATTAAAAAGATTTTGAGTAAAAGTTATTCTGTCAAGTCTCTATAAAGATGTTTACCATTATCACGTAAAGTTATAATAAATCCGTGGCGTTTACTCCACAAATTAAAATCCATCAAAACTTTTGAAATTAAATTTACAGTTTTATTCTCAATACCATCTTGCAAAGGGTCAATAAAACTTAGCTTGCTTAAATCAATAATTCCTATGTCATAAGAAGAAGCATAATTCTTAAAATCTTTAGGATTTTTTGTAACAATTATTCTATTGGGAAGTAAACGTTTAATAATGTATTTATCATCTTCTCCAGGGATTGGTTCTATAATATGTATGTTACTTGATAAGGGCTGCGCTAATTCTTTAACACATTCGTCAATAACTAACGTCCCTCTAGCCATTGCTAAAACATCTTTAATAATCTTTTCATTTTTCATATAATTAAATCTTACACTAAATATATCATATGATTATACGAAATAAAGCTAAAACGGGCATTTTTCAAGAAGAAAAATCAAACAAAAGTAAAATTACCTATTCTCCAGCTTTTGGAATCTGCAACATTGTATATGATGATATGATTTCCGCAATCTGGAGTTTCACATACTAAATTGTTTGCAGGAACATCATTGGGATTATCGTAACAATACAATCTTTTACATTTACTGCAAGTTAGTTCTAGCCAATATCCGATAAAGAAATGATCTTTTGGAATTTCATTATCAACCATAACTTCTGGACGGTTTTCACCATACATTTTCTTAGCTACATTAAATCCGTAAAGTGCACCAATCAAAAAATCTCTGTTAGGCATTATTATAGAAGGAAAAACTTGCGTTTCTGGCATAATAGAATTATATATTTTTTAACACTTTTCTAGCAGCAGTCTTAATTTCTAATTGTGATTGCCCTGGAAAGAAATTCTCTTTGATGATTACACAAGCATCTTTCAATACATCTTTAATTTCTTTCTTTTCATTTGCAGCAAGAATGCGAGCTGTATTCACAGCTTCAACAACATGGCTGCCAGTGAAATTTTTCGAAGTCTTAATAATGTCATCATTAACATTCAATCCTGTGAGTTTGTGATATATCTTCCTTAAATGATCTGGTGAGGGCAAACCAAATTCAATCTTTCTGTCGAACCTGCATGGACGGTTCGCAAGCGCCTCATCCAACATAGATAGTTTATTTGTTGAAGCGATGATCACTAATGGGTCTTTATGATTTCTCATTCCGTCCATGTTTGTAAGCAAATCACCCAATAAAGATCCGGATGCTATTCTATCTCTGCTGACTCCGATCATATCTACATCTTCGAACGCTAACACCGTAGGACCTAAGTAGGCCAAAATTTCAAACAAATCACTGACTGATCCATGTTGGAAAGATTCAGCTGTGACATAAACTCTACTGATTTTCTTACCATGAAGTTCTTTGAATATAGCTTTCACTACAGAAGTTTTGCCAGTTCCTGGAGGACCATACAACATTATGCCACGTTTTGTCACACCAATTTTTGCAAGTTTAGCATCACCAAGAAATGCAACAGCATTTAAATGAATGTCATTCTTTACTTTATCACTTAAAACAACATCTTCCCAAGATACACTCGGAACATCATGAAATCTCATACCGCCCTCAACATATAGACACTTACCTCTATAATGATTTTGAGTCTTCATCATATGTTCAAAATTATTTATCCACTCTAAAGATGATTGTCTTGTTTTAGAAAAGCAATTAACATTGAAAGTGTTATAACTTTTGTATGCAGTGATAATCATTTCAGGATAAATCAAAGTTGCTCCTGTAACAACAGCTTCTGTCTTATCAACATCAGTTTCAATATCAGTCAATGCCATTCGTTTTCCAAAAGCAATGTCTGACGTGATTATAGGCTTTGTATTTCTCACAATCTTAGTAAGAATATATTGTGCCATCGGAATAAGCATGCCAGCATATTCCCGACTTACAGTAGATAAACCATTCGGGCAATTTGCTGATGCTGTCTTAATATTCCTGCTGAGAATATTGTCAGCAAATTTTGAGATTAATTTGTTGTTCATTTTAGTTCTCCAATGTTTAAGCTATTGTTTTCATTGTTTTTAATTCAACAATACTCAATTCATCCCATTCTTGTTTCCATGTTACAACAACTTTTTTATCATTTAACTCACCAATTACATCGACCGCGCCACCTGATATTCCATCACGTGAAATATATCGTTCTTCCCATCGTGCATGTTTCATTCCTAAACTGTTGATTATAGTACGCGCAATATCATCAACAGAATTTAATTTTCTCAACTTCAACTTTAATAAACCTTTTTGATGTAACAATTTAAGACGAGAAACATCAGTAGCTGCAACTCTCACTTCTTTCAAAACCACATCTATAATCGATTGTTTATTCATTTTTCTTCCTTTTTGAAAAATATAGAAAAAATAGCTTTAAAAACTTGTATAATCAAACCACCAATTGTTTCTTGTCTCTCTTTTTCTGTTACATTAGAAATATGATCCAAATCTTCTGCTGCTACAACTGGTATAGGTATTGGCTTTGGTATACTGACAACAGTAAAAGTATCTTCAGTGGGTTTTATCTTTTTATAAATCAAATTCCAAACAGCTTCGATTCCCTTAGAAGTTAGAAGTGGATATAATTCTGATATCTTAAAACCAAAAGTCTTTTGAAAATGTGGCATCTCTTGAAATGTTTTCCAATCACCTGCCCATTCTAATCCCAAATTTCTTCCTATGTTTGCTACTTCGAACCATGGAATAGATTGATTGCCTTCTTTAGTCAAATCATAATCTTCCCAAGTCCATTGAATGCCTTCTTTTTGTGTGTTACCATCAGGAACACTATCAAATGCTAAACCATAGGCATGAAAACTAAAACCGGGTCTAGCATTTGTTACGACAAGACTTTTGTTTACAACAACCCAAACGCCATTTTGTAATTCTCTTCCCTTCTGAAAAAGTTCAAATTGACGTTCAAAACTTCTATATGTCTCTTTCATGTAAAATCTTAAGGGTTTCACTTCTTCTGCAAACTTTTCTGCAAGTTCACGAAAAGGTGGGAATAATGACTCAAGACTATTTACAACTTCAAGTTCTTCATTAACAGGCATTTTTATGTTCCTTTAATAAATTTCATCTAATAAATCTGAATACTTTTTGTTGTCTACTATGTACATTCTCACTACTTCAGCAAAATATTCACTATCATCTTTCGTCTGAGCATATAAACTAGGAAAACCTTCGAGTTGTACAGTCTTATAAAATTTTCTTCCCAAAAGCTCACCGACTAATTCTTTTTCTGGCTTCCCCATCTTCTTAGCATTAAATTCATCTTCCCATTTTTTTTGATCTTCATAAGTAAATAGTTTATGCCACATTCTATGAGCTAATTCATGAATCATACTCCCAACAGCATGCGAATTATCATCTCTGTAAACTTTCAATTGAATTTCATCTGTACCATAATTATAAGTAGCAATATTACCGTGCCCGCTGGGATTTGTTAAATGTATTTTTCCGTAAACAAGAAAACCGTAACCTTTTGCATTCATCAAATTTATAACTTCTTTTAACATTGCTACGATTTTAGCTCTATTAGTAGAATGTGTTTCTGAAACTTTGTAATAATCGTACACTTCAAAATTACCAACTTTAGCTACTAAAAACTGTTTTTTCTCTCTGTATTGTTTTCCTATTTCATAAAATTTTCTAGTAAAACCGGGCTGAACCTTGTTTTCTTTTTCAAAACCTTCTAATATCTTTTCTATTTCATTAGGTACATGAGTTGAATTCAAGCATAAATCAACATAAATTTCTTCTGGTGATTTATGCTGCTGTATTTCTTTTAAAACAGCAGGTCTATATTGATCGAGATAATCATATGCTGCTTCTTTAAGCACAGCATCAATTATGAATTCTTTCATATATATTATGTATTGATTATAAAAAGTATAGAAAAGTTAGTCTTGTAAGCAGGGCTTGACACTCAAGCTGTCAATTTTATGATCGAGAATATTGAACTTTTCTTCTAAAACTCTGATTCTTAATTCTGTGTCAGTTTTGGTGCTTGAACAACTTAAACAGAAAAGAACTGCAAAAATTAGTAGGAACTTCATAATAAATATATCAAGCTATTTTTTATGGGCAGCCTGAAAATCCGCAATCTTTGCACTTTAAACAATTACTCTGGAAAACGAGATTAGGACTACCGCATTCACATTTGATTTTCAATTTAGTTCCATCTTCAATAGTACTAGCAATAAATTTTCTTACTGCAGCTAACAAACTCGAAATATTATCACCTTCAATTCCGAACAAAGCAGAATAGATATCTTGTTTTGGAACGTTATGTCTTAAACACAGAGAAATCATTCTTCCCAATTTATTGTGTGCTAAATCTTGGCCGGCTTTTCCCCAAGTTTCATCTACATATTTAGCTGGAATGCCACAATCAACTGCCAATTTTACAAGCCCTTTTGCTGCTTTGTTACAAGCAACAGTTTCACCTTTAGCATTTGTGTATATCCAAATAACTATCGGATATTTCATTGCTTTATCATCAGGTAAATAACTAAAATGAATATAAAACTTCATTCCCTCACGTTTTATAATTGAATCAGGTCCATTTAACATTGTTGCTGGCAACTTGATATCCTTCTTTATAATTTCTTTCTTCTTTTCAGCTCTTTCGATACTTGACAAAACAGATTCCATTGAGCCATCACGATAAGTCGTGAATCCATTTAATCCTTTTTTCCAAGCTTCAATATACAACTCTTTAAAATCTTTGAATAGATATCTTGCAGGAACATTGCAAGTTTTAGATATAGACTGATTGCAATAGTATTGAGCAACAGCTTGAATATTGATGTGATCTTTAACTTCTAAATTTTTAGTTGTTATCAAATATTTGTCATGATTTTCGTTAGGAAAGTTATCTAAAACCCATTGATAACCATAATCTCTTACTATACTAACTTCACAAAGTCCTCTATTTTGTGGCTCAAAATAATATTCTCTTCCATCATAACGACCGCGCCAATATGTGAAATCTTTCTCTTTCTTTTCTTTCAATATTTTTTTGACATTATCAATAGTAAGATCATCTGGCCATTGCGCACAAATTGCTTTTCTTTCATATTCTAGATCATAAACAGGTTCGATTCCATTTGAAGCATTGTCAGTAACAGCTGAAGTGTTGCCCAACGGTGGATTAGTTGTAGTTTTTGCATTTCTTGCACCATAATGTCTTAATAAATCTTTAATCTCTGGCCGAAGTCTATCAGATTTGAAATATTCTGTATTTTCAAATTTCTCTTTATCATATGCTGCAAAAGTCCCTTTTTCTTTTGCTAGTTCAGCAGATGCTTGCCAAGTTAAATTTTCTTTTATTTCTGTCACCTTTTTTGTAAATTCAACAGCTTCTTTAGAATTATACGGAATGCCTAGCATGATTAAAGCAGAGCCTAAACCATGAAGCCCCATTCCGATCTGTCTTAGATTTTTAGTTACCCATTCATACGAAGGCAAAGGTGTTGTTGTAAGATCATTGACGTTATCTAACATTCTAGTAAAAATCAATACATCTTCTTTATATTGCTCAAAATCAAATCTTCTCTCTAAAGAAACATATTGAGTGAGATTCACTGAGCCCAAAAGACATGTCGTTGAAATCGAAGCTAAACCGGCTATCTCTCCGCAAGGGTTGGTCGCATTTGCTTTTCCTAAATACGCTATTGGATTATTTCTATGCATGTTGTCAATAAAAAGAATGCCGGGTTCAGCTCTATTATAAGTTGACTCCATTATCAATTCATATAAATCTCTAGCTTTGATTCTTTTCTTTACTTCTCCATCAAAATGAAGATCATAAAAATCATCTTTTAAAACTGCTTGCATGAACTTA
>Ga0315284_10003453_pt1 | contig 22472 bp, 64 predicted proteins | sample YL17G09_16_MG_FD_203696 | JGI IMG/M metagenome (GOLD analysis project Ga0315284, IMG submission 203696) | Sediment microbial communities from Yellowstone Lake, YNP, Wyoming, USA - YL17G09_16 | ecosystem: Environmental > Aquatic > Freshwater > Lake > Sediment | place: USA: Wyoming | collected... | reverse complement strand
TACGTTGCAAATCCTGGTGGATCGCCCCGCGGGACGCGTCTCTCGGAGCATCATAAAGAACGACCTTCATATTATCAATATCCGCCTTGACTCCGAAAGGAGCCGTACTGGCAATCACCACACTCTTGAATTTCTCGGGCGATTCTAGCACCCTCACAACATCTCCATATGCGAGCGCAATCCACTCAACATCAACGGCTACGTATACACTTTCCATCATCATCCACCTCTTACAAAACAACTATGCGAACATTCAATCCATACGTCCTACCTGCTCCACCAGTGACTTTTGTCGCCCACATCTCATACTTGTACCCGAATTGCGTGCCTTGCTTTATGAGATCGGCTGCCAACTCCTTGCTGATATAGCCAAGAGGCTTCTTCATCTGCTCATCTGAAAACACCTTGATCGCATTCGCATCGAATGGATTGTCCTTCTCATTTTGCCAGAACAACTTCTGACCATCCTGTACCGCCCTCACGTTCATCTGCCTGTCTTCTCCATCTTCTCGTATACTCACTCCAACCAACTTTGTGTGCATCTCCCTTTGCATTACGACACCTCCAACTATTTATCTGTTATGAAAACAACCACTTGTTTTCCTCTACGTTCCAACTCCCCCTTCACCATATCCAACGACTTCAACAAATCTTCCTCTGGCACCATGCGAAGCGCAGTCATCGCCATGTCTTGAGCTTTCTTTTGCATCTCAATCCTTGCATCATCTATTTCCTTCTCCCTGTCCGGTTTTTCGTCCATCATTTCCCCCCGACACCACTTTGCCTCGAACATATCTGCAATGCCTGATCTTCTGTGAATCCGGCCTTCTTTAGTTCTTCGAACATAATCCTGTGCGTCTTTGCAATCTCCGGGGCAAGAGCCTGCGCGATCTTCAACATCGGACCAAACTGCTCGAACACTTCTTCCGCGAACTCTTTTTCCTCTCCTTCATTCATCGGCTTCATAATCAACTTCCCCTGGTATTGTTCTATCCTGAACCGCGAGTCTTCTCATACGAATCCACATATCCTTTTATGATCGTCGAACCGTTCGTCCAACCCATCTGATCAACAAACACGTGAGCTGCCCTCAAGTATGTCAACGCATCGTCTTCTCCCTTCGACGCGCTCAACCCGCTCCCTAAGTGCTCACGGACAAATGCTGCTGATCTTACCACTGCTTCTTCAAGGCTTCGTTCTTCCATGTCAATCCCTCAGTATCTGGCAACAATCAGATGTATCCCTCTTCTTTGTGCATTGTCTATCGAGTTTGCAGTCCCTCGGCTCAACCCGTTCCAAAAAGCCACCATTTTATCCGATGCATCCACTATCTGCTGGTTCCTCATAGGTCCGGCTTTTATCCCATGGAGCTTCCAATTCGCAGGGAATACCATCAATGGCATCTTGTGCTCCGCGGCCCATATACGCGCCATGTGATCCGCTCCGTCCGCATCGCCAGTCACAATAGTGTCATTCTCAGAAACGTACTTCTCCATATACTCCCTGAACATCATGTCGTTGTTGAATGTCCTAGTCCCTACAATCGCAACCCTCATCGTCTCCCACCAAACAAACGTCCAATGAACTTCGCAATGGCATATAAAATCTTTCCTATTAGCGACACTATAAAGACCACAACCTTACTCAATCCTATCGTCGCCTCTATCGCCATCTTCGGATTTGAGAACCATAGATATACATACATCACTACAAGCAGCAATCCTCCCGCGTACAACATACCGGTAGTGCCGGCCCCGAATATCCAACCCATAGTCAACCTTGCTTCATGAACTTTGGCAACCGAACAGGTATATCTGCTTTATGCTCTATGAATCCCGCATACTTCGCCAACGTCTCACGCATCTTCTCGTCGTCCATCACGATATGAATCCGCACATACCTGTACGCCAGTTCAATCACTTTCTTCCCGTCTTGCGTCTCCAAGAGCTTTATCTCAGTCACATCAGACAGCTTGTACGTGAGCGCCGTTACCACCACCTCCTTCCTTCCCTCACCCACTGCGCTTCCTGCACTTGCCCTTGCGATTCTAGCTGCTCGGCGAACATATCACGCTGTGCGCGCTGATAGGCTTCTATCTCTTCTTGTCTCTCTATGCTGTCTGCGTACCGGTATAGCAGGTAAAAGACCAGTGTTATCGCAGCCGCTATTGTTATCCACCATAGCCATGCGATCAACATCAACCTCTATGGACGCTTCTGCTCTTCAATGACCTTCTCTTTGTCATCCGAACGAAGCTTCTTGAACAACCAACGCCAGTGATCTGGCTTCCACATCATCCAACAGATGAGGCCAAGAATCACAGCCACTAGCATCAGTACAATCCTTCCTCCGACGCTCAGCGGGAATATAATCATTGTTCATCACCTTTGTACAGCCATTCCTGCAAGTCATCGTATGAATTCAATACAGATTTCCTCGCCTTCTCCTTGTCTTTATACACTGCGAGAGCACTGTCATAATTCTGCATCACACTCCGCAAGAACGTATCTAGCTCCTCTCTCGAGCGAATCATTGTCACATTCACAGGCTTCCGTTTGATTGCCATCTTACTTCCTCACCTTGTCCAACAGGAATGTTATCACATCTGAGTTCGTCACGAGCCTTCGCTTCTTCTTGTATTTCGTGATGATCTCATCCTTGTGTTGTGCTTTGTATTTGTCCAAGCGATCCTTCACCTGGACAGTTATCCCAAACTGTGTTGATGCTTCACTTCGTACCATAGTGCATTCGCACCTCCTGCATGGTGCATTACCAACACTCCTATTTAAGTACGACCACACAGCAGTGTTGTTCCATCAATTCTCATTGACATACACGCCAATTGCATACGTCACAGCTAGGCACAGCTTGTGCTCTGAATCAGTCTTTGCAACGGCGCATATTGCATCGTGAGCTTCATTGAATCTCTGAAATGCCTCTTCGAACCCCTCCATCAACCACCACCTATCCTGTCTCTAAACGTCCAGGCCAACACACCTAATCCTATCAGTGCAAGAACTGCGAACATCACGATCGTCCCCATAGACCACAGAAAATACAACAATACCGCACCTATCAACACACCCAGCATCGCCCCCGCTCCTGCCGCATCATGCTTTATCTCATCTAATATTCCCATCTCGCAACACCTCACTTCGCATACCGTCCAATCTCTAACACCCATTCGAATATGTCTTTCTCCTGCACTCCGGAAACACCCCCGCTCCGATAGTTCCTCTCACACACCTTCTTGTATTCAACCTCTATCTCACGCTTTGTCCTCATGCCGCACCACTCCAACAACTCCATATGTGTGCACCTTCCCACACTTCTCGCACCAATATTCCACCGTCTCTTCTTTGCTTGAGCTCCATACAAACTCCCCGCCACCACGCACTTTGTGACCCAGTAAAACTAACTTCGATCTTTTGCACTCGCTACACAGTATCGCCATACGTCACTCCCCGCTCCGTTTCTTCTCGCCATACCACTTCGCATAATCGAGCATCTTCCGGTACTGCATTAATTCCGCCAACACTGCGAATTTACTCTTGTATAGCTGCAATATCTTTGGGCGTGGAACCTCTCCATCTGGACCTTCGTATTGCACTTTGAGGAAGTCTAGCTTTTCCATCAATCCATCTGCAGCTCTTGCTCTTTGCTGTGAAGTCATCCTCTTCAATACATCTTCCACACCCATTGTGCCACCTCATTTGAATACATCCCCGAGTTTAATGAAAACTCCTAGGATGGCCCCCAGCACAACTAGCAGCACTATTAAATCTAACCATTCTACTGCGAATCCTCCCGTGGCCCCGAGCCCATTCACAACCACACTCTGAGTTGATGATTGACTAGATGATTGCTGTTGACTGAGTTGTTGCGTTTGTGATTGCATCTTCGCATTTTGTTCAGCCGCTTTCTGTGATGCGAGTGATTCCTTCGCCAATTGATCAACAGTTTTATCATCTTCTGGAAGACCTGACCACTTCACAGCCATTACGACAACTGTTATTGCAACAAGTATCGCCAATACAATATATATAGCATACAACTTAAATTTCGCAAGACGTTCCTCTTGCTCTTTTTTCATATCAACCTTCTTCGACGGAACCATTTAGCACTCTCCACTCATTTCTTTAACGAACCCATTGCAGCCAACCGGTGACGAGGACATTTATCTCCCGCATACCAAAAGTCGTGCAGCTTACAGTACGTCAATTCATTTCTTTTATAACTGTATTTTAGTGGTGTCTCAGAACCCTCCACGGAACCGCCTCCTCAACATCCTGATGGGTCTGAATATAACAAAGAACGAAGCAAGCAGCATCACCCAAAACAACAAAGGATATTTCTGCATCAATGAAAAAATACTCAATTGACTTTGACTCTGAGCAGCTTGCACCTTGGCCTCTACCTCTTGCTTGGCTTTCGTATTCACAGGAGTATCATTCCCTGATGAAAGTATCCACAGAGCAATCAGTACCAACAGCACCGTGAACGCAATCATTCCCACCGATATCCAAGGAACGATCTCTTTCCACACATCATCTTCTTTATTTTTACTCACGAATCGCCTCCGCATAATGGATGATGCTGAAATCTATAATCGTATCTGTTGTAGGCCCATGAACAATCAACACCGTCTTCTCTCTGATATATCTTGCAACCTCATCAGAGGTTAAAGTTGAATGCGCAATTTTTATCGAGTTCCCACCATCTCCCTTGAGCTTCCAATTCATCGTTCTAACCTCCAACTGCAAAATAAGTAAAAATAGGAAGAAAAAAAGAATCAGCTGCTCGCCGAAACCGCAGGCAACGACATCAGCAAGTTGGGTGATGATCCGCCAGTCATGTAAAACTGAGGGTAATTCCCTGACCATCGCGAAGCCTTGATGTACTCGATGTATTGCGGAGATCTCGCGAGCTGCTGATTGATGAGCTCGACCTTCTTCGCATCCGCCTCTGCTGTCAGCATCGTCGCCTTCGCCTGACCTTCAGCTGCTGCAATCGCTGCATCTCTCTGACCTTGTGCATCCGCAACACGCTGCTGCGCCTCAACCTGGATACGCGCAAGGTCATTCACCGCCTTGTCTTTCAACTGCTCGGCAGTGACCTTCGCCTCAATCGCATCGTTGAACTGCTTGCTGAAGTCAAGGTTGACAATCGACACTTGCTCCACAACGATGTTGTATGAGATGAGCTTCGCCTTCAAGAACTCCTCGATCTTCGCACGTACTTCTTCACGCTTTCCGATAAGGTCGGTCGCACTGAATTGAGCAACTGCTGCCTTCGTAGATTCATGCACTGCTGGCTGGATGACGTTGTCCTCGTATCCTGCACCAACCGTACTCCACAGCTTCGGTGTAGTTCCCGTGGCGATACGATAGTTCACCACCATCTGCAACGAGACAATCTGCATGTCGCTCGAAGACGCAGACTCGAGAGACCCGCCCGTTGCAGGGTTCCCACTCGAATCTCCACCTTGCAATGCACTGATCCCATACTTCTGCGTACGTATGTCGAACTTCACGACACGTTGCGCAAACGGAATCTTCATATGGATCCCTGGCTGCACCGCATTCATATCCGCCCTTCCGAAGGTCAGCAATACTGCTTCCTGACCAGATTGAACTGTGTAGAAACTGTTGATGACTGCAATCAGCAGCACGAACAACACAACGCCCCACACAACCATCTTCACAACTCTCTTCATCTGCTTTGTCACCGGATCATCTTCCGGCATTTTTGTTCCTACCATTCTACAACCTCCTCAGTAATATTCTCGTTTACCTTTCGGCCTGGACCATTTCTTTCCGAACAACTCATGCAATTCTTTGTCACACCCCTCACATACCACCAACCTCCACTTGTCCCTCACAACCGTATTCCTCGGCTTACCAAATGCATATATGATTGGCCTATCTTTGTTGTGAGGACACGCACTTGCCGTCGCATTCATCAATGACGACAATGCCGTCAATCTACTCTCAATCTTCCTAGTTGCTGCCATCTGCGACCTCTACGACCTCTTCATTCACTTCACCCAATATATCATCCATTGACTTCCATATGACAACCACCCCCAACAAAAACAAAGTAGTGACTATTATCCTGGGAAAGAATCCGCTAAAATACTGCAGGAATTGGAAATCAGATATGCCGCTCCTGTACCCAACTACATTCACAATGAGATCAAACACAAGATACACAGGCAACACGAAATGCACGTACGGATTCTTCGTCTTGCTCCATGTCGACTTCAACACCGCCACTATTATCAGAACAGACACGATGCTGGGCAGCAATACGTAGAACAATCCCCACCAAATATTTATCAGAGGAGCAGTGCGCACAATGTATGGATGCATCCCAAACACGATATGACCATCAGAGCCTTGCATCTTGAGCGCCGCATAGTGCAGCGGCTCATGGATGAAGTTCGGCCATACAATGACGAGCAGCGCAAACAGCCCGACCATCTTACTAATCGTCATCCATCTCATTGTCGCCTTCCGTTGAAAATACTCTCGGCATTATCTCCTGCCTCACTCCACCACACGTTCTGCACTTCAACATCCTCGAACCTATTACTGCCCTCGACACGAGAGGCATCCACGGACCTTTCTCCCCGTATCGGATCTTCCCCTCTGGAACCTTCATCTTCACAGTCACTTCCTTCGAATCCAATTCATTCCAATCGTGCCTGTGAAACCAACGACGTCTCCCTTTCGCAATATCATGCGTCCACGGCTTCAACACCTCAAGCTTTATGCTTCAACACCTCAAGCTTTATGTTCATCAATGTCGCCCCCCATCAGCTTGAACCTACCTTCAACCACAGCCCGCAAAAACCGTGAACGAATCATCGCTCTCGCGGGCGCCCTCAACACTGATTTCTTCAACGACTCATCTACCAATGCGACATCAAGCTCTGTGACATCCACGTGAAGGTCTTCGCTTATTTCCACACGATAGAATCCCTCACCCTCCATTGTAGTCGCCTCTTCGTTCCCACGGGCTATCGGTCACATCTTGCATCTCATCTATTGGAGTGAATTCATCTCCATCGTCGAGTGTATCTTGGTCATCCACCTCATACGTCCACTCTGAAGGAAGACCGAATACTTCAGTCACACATCCACCCTTCACCTGTATGACAATATTCCCTCTGTTCGACTTCTCCACTGAGCGCTCCATGGATTGTATCTTCCATGTATTGATGAACTCTTTCAACACGAGACACAAATCCTTCTGTGCCTCCAGCAACGCAGATATCTTCCTATCTTGCACCTGCAGCTTCCTCCATTCCAACTCATCAACTTGAATCTTCCTTCCCATTCATATCACCCCGACACTCCTTGTAGTTCTTGCAACATCCATCGCACCCGTGCACCGTCCACGCGCTAATTCCATCTTCACGAGTCATTCCTCGCTCCTTCCCCACTTGCCCTCCCACTCTTTGTGGTGGTCAGCAACACGCGTCGCACTCTCCAATGTGGGATGTCCTATGCCGTGGGGACATTGAATCTCCACAATACCTGACGCCCTCATTACTCGTTTCAACGTAACCATATTCAGCCTCACAATTGCACACCCAACGCTTCTGATTCTGAAAGTCTCCTGAATGATTTGATGTACTTCAACCTCAACTGCATCAACCCTATTGCATCATGGGGAATATACAGCCTAACTGAATCCGCATCAACACCAATTACCTTTCCCCTCACCACACTCAACAACTGTCCACTCGGACGTCCTTCGTTCGGCAGATCCCCGAATATCGTCTTGCATTCTATCCAACCACCTGCTTCAAACAGCAAATCCGACATCATCACCACCATTCATTTCACCGGGTTCGGATTCCTGCCGCATTCAGGACATGGCTTTGTGGGCATCCCATCCGCACAATCCATCGGCCCCATTGGAGCAGGCATACCTATTGCCCATATTCCAAACCCGTAACACGTCTTGCACTTAGTGTTTATGCCTGAACTTTCAGGCTTCTTCTTCACTGCCATCTTCTTCGCCATTGCCAACCTCCATCAACCTCCTGAAATGCTGGAATGGCGGTCCGGCGAACCGAACCTGCCATTCCTAGCACTGCCGGGCCACACTAAGCCCAACCGTTCACGACCACCACTAGTCGTGCCCAACACTGCCTGCTCTGCCTTGCCTAGCCGCACGGGGACCAACCTCCCTGGTCGGGCCTATCCGTACCTGCCAAGCCGAGTCGTGACGAACTCTGCCATCCTGTGCGACAATTCGCCCCACCCCTCCTAGCCTGCCATTCCTGACCCCACCTATCCAGTCCTATGCCAGCACCTCTATGCCGGTCCAAACCTGCCAAGCCTTGCCGAGAGGTTCCGTGCGTCTGCTGCACCAAACCCCTCCCCGCCTTGCCTGCAATTCCTTGATTCTTCCATTCCTCGCATTCGACTACGCCTCGCCTGCCTTGCACTCCAAGCCCCGCCCAGCTTGGCCTTTCTCGACCCAGCCAGACACGGCCGCACCACGTCTGCTGCACCCAGCCTATCTTTCCCATTCCACGCACGCCCGTGACTAGCCTGCAGTTCCGCACCATCTACGCATCGCCCAGCCCCACAATGCCTTTCCTGCATTGCCACGCCAAACCAAGCTCCGCACCCCGAACTCCGCCCAGCCGCCCGGTCCTCGCCTGCTGAACCATTCTTGGCCATCCGTTCAGAGCCTAGCAAAGCCACACCTCTCCCGCCGAACTCCGCAGTTCCGAGCCTTGCACGTCCAATGCTTTCCACGCAATACCTGCGATACTGTACATTTCTCCTCCGTGCTCCCCGTTCCGCGCCATTCCTGCCCCGTCGTTCCGTCCGTACTTGAACTCAACTCTCCACGCCTGCTCTACCTAACTATTGCAAGCCGCGCCAGTTCGACTCTCTATGCCATACCTGCTCTACCTGACCATTGCAAGCCAATCTATTCCGTCAATTCCAATACTTACCTATCCTGCCGGACTCTCCCAACCGTACAAGTCCTACCGTACTAAGACAAGCCGACCTATCCGTGCCTGCCCGACCTTGCCAAACCTTGCCTGTCTTGTCCCAACCTTCCCCGCCTGCTATGCGGTAGCCTTTGACCTCTTCTTTACGGCCGCAGGATTCAACGCAGGAATCTTGTCACCCGCTTCAAAGAGCGACTTCAACTCCTTGAGCTTGACGTACTTCCTCTTGAAGCTATCATAGTCGATGTAGGCATCTTGCAGCAATGCATCGTATAATGCATTGTCGTTCATCACTTGAGTCATCAACCTGTAGCCACCTTCACCCTCGCGCTTATCCTCCCTGAGGGAGACAAACACCTTCACATCCTCCCTTGCCGCGGGAAGATATTCCACCGTGAAACGAATAAGTTGTGACGCCCTCGCCAACCGATACATCTGCGCCGCTTTTGAGTCATCCCATTCGAACGCGTCGTGCAACACGCTCTTCGGACTTCTTGCAGCATCAACAACATCTTCCGGCCTCAGGAGTCCATCGTTCTCCCGCGCGATACGCAGAAGCTCATTCGTCCTCACAATGGTCTTGACGTCACTCTTCCTCAAGTTCTTCTGCTTCTTCACAGCCTTCGTCTTGTTCGTCTTGACCACTGGTTTGACCACTGGTTTCTTCAACACAGTCACGCTCATTGTTCATCCTCCTGCAGCTCATTGCTGAATAGCGAATGTTCCCCAGCCCATTCCTGCGCTATTTTTTGAATCAGGCCTACCCTCGCCAATCCCGACTTGCATACCTACGCGACTCAACAGATTCGCAATATCCGTAGCGGTGAACTGGTCCGCATCCCAACGGATCTTCACCTTCGCCTTCCAGTCATGATATGCAGCCCTCACGGTGACATATGGCTGACCAGTCTCGACACGCGCCATATCCTCTTGTTTCACAGCAGGTCCATAGATGCGCACCAATGGAATCTGCGGTTCTGCTGCGTCCCATCCATCTTGGACGATAAAGACACTCATCTTCGCCAGCGTCATCTTGAAGCCAACGAGACGGCACGCACTAATCATTGCATTTCGCAGCGCGCTTGCATGGAATCCATCCCACCCATCAGGAGAAATATATCTCGACTCCTGGAACAAATCATCCGTCTGCCGCGCTTCCCTATTCTTCTTGCTACTCGAAGCCTTGCCAGTCTCCATCTTCAACTTCATCTCTTGCTTCGTCTTTGCACTGAACCTGTGCACAACAAGAGGTGCCGTTCCAGAAATGGTGAACTCAGCCGTCTTGAAATTAGGCGGCCTCACCTGCACCGCTTCATGTACAACGCCTTGCTGTCCTTGCTCTACAACTTCCTTTGCCTTCTTTGCCATATTCCAACCCCTCCAACAAACTCTTATTCTATCCGCCCGCTCCAACATCGGACATCCTGACATCGCCAGGCTTTACACATTTCGCTTCCAGATTTCCATTTACCCGCGAATACTCTATCGTTCCACCGGCATTCTGGCATGCCGCGGCTTGTTCTGCTCTGCTCGTGTTCGCAAATATCCCTTGGTATTGTGATTGTGATGTCGCGTTATTTCCATCTATTTTCACACACGCTATCAATAACGTGCACAACAACAACCCAATGATAATGCGCTTCATTGTTTCCTCATCAAATCTTTCTCCAACATTAAAGTTATTCCGTACACTGCACCGAGTATCATAACTGCACCAATGCAACCCACACCCAACTTGCTTTTATTGTGACGAAACAACCATATGGCGAATGTTCCTAAACTACTCATAGCAATCACTGTGAACCACATCGCCAAAATCGCTCTCACTGGAGCTTCTTTCCCCTCATGGTTTCTCACTATGATGAATTCCCTCACGCTCACTTCTTCACCTTCTTCTTCATCACCTTCTTCTTCACAGCCCCCTTCACAACCTTCACTCGCTCAGACCGAACGGGTGAAGTCCTGGGCGTATCTGTTATAATTTTATCAAACTCTTCCTTCATCATCTTCTCAATATCGCTATTCATCCTGAGCTGTGCCTGCACCCCTGCATTGAAACACGTCCCACAATACTCATCTTCTCCTACACAAATACCCACCTTATCATGCATACATTTCATAGAGCCACCCACGCCGCAGCCAACACACCCAACTCCGCAGCCAGAATAAACGGCAATGCGGGGTAGTATGTTTTCTTCTTGCTGAACAAGAACAACACCAACACCGACAACGACATCCCAACCAATGATGCGAATGCCAGCAACGGAGATGTTTTCCAGAAGCTCCCGGCAACGAAGATAATGAAGAACACATCTCCGCCTCCGAGCAATGCGAACTGCTCTTCCTCCTTTCTCGCGACCGCGAGTCCCGGGATCACTCGCTGCTTACACAATGCCTCTGCCCATGACTGCATGTGCTTCGTCTTCCACACTGCTATTCCATCATATACGGCAAGCAGTGCGAGAATGATTATTGCCGCCAGAGGCGGAACATATTCCCCAAGCATCACACCTATTCCAACCATGATGCACACCATGAACACATTGCTCAACGGCATCAATCTTCTGGTGAGTGTCCACGATTTACGCATCGACACCACCGTCCACACATACAGCAAACTACCCCCTACGAACGCTGCAACCAATGGAGCAATTCCCTTCGCTCCGAACACCGCAGCCATCTTCGCACAGAAATATCCTACTGACAGACTGAATGGTGCGAGAAGACTGTTCTTCGCGTACTTCATCATGATGAACCAAAATACAATCCCGATTGTTATCCCAATAACCACCCATATCACTGCTTGGTATAGTGGGAACTCGGGAGCACTATACTCATTATGGAAGTACGGCATCAACAGCAGCCCTGCAATCATAGACAACAGGAACCAAGATACCAACTTCGCAGTTGTCCATCCATCGTGTTTCATGCGCGAGACCCCTTTACGCTTTTCAACTTCGACACCATGACTCTCATCAACTCCACATCCACAACCACCATTTGTCTAACCCCCACAATGTACTGAACAATAACCACAAAGATGGGGACGGTTCCGGCAACGAGTCCCGCGTCCGTTACTCGCAAGACAGCGAATCGCCTTCCTGCCACACGCACACGTACGAATCGTCAGCCGAGACCGTCTCCCTGTCACTTCACTTCCCCTTTATCGCCCCGCTGAACAGGTCAACCAACTTGTTCGCGGCAGCTTCGCCGATGTTCGCCGGGTTCGCAACTTCGAGCCCCTTTGCCAACTTATTACTCTTGTCCTTTTTTTGCTTTGCCATTTGTCCCCTCCTTCTTCAAATAACTAATCACTGCAGAATACGCAGCGTCTTGTGTGGAGAACGACCCAACTTGCTTTCTTTCGCCTCTGATATATGGTTGCGCTCTCCACTTGCGCTCTCGCCTGTTGAATGTGACATATTCATATCTGGATGAGCGGTACTTTCCAACACTCCATCTTTTTTTCCTAATGCTTACACCGTCTTCGACGTACTCTTTCCCACCGACGGCTCTTGGCGAAAATCCATACGCTTTTTCAAACTCACAAGCGTACAAAAGTCTCGCATCCATTTTACTCGCGGCATACCCATCAAAAACTTTTTTCCCGCCTGCGTGTACCCTCACTCTAAACCGTCGCATCAAGTTCCTGTCAGTATCATGAAATCCCCGTCTGCGTCTATTCGCCAAATTCGCAGATGTTGACACCCGCCGCAAATTAATCAATCGGTTATCTAATGGATCCCCATTTATATGATCTACAACCCCTGCACCGGTTAGCAACTCATTTTGCATAAAAACCAATCTTCTCTTCCCCCCAACACACTTATTTCTGGCCGCGCAATATCTAATTGTCCCGTTCTGATTTTTACTTTTGTGGGCGCACCAAACAAACTCGGACAACAAATTATATTGTTCATCATCAACTTTTGCAACCAGCCCCTTGGTGAGCTTCATCAATTTCATTTCTTCCCAACCCCTCCTTTCCACAACCACTTGAACCCTTCTATTATTAAAACTATTGCCCACTTCGATACCTTGAACACTCCCTTCGCGAGCATCCAGACCGCATTCGCAATCTCCACCATCCCCTCGAACAGCTCATCAAATGAATGCTCCTCAAGCACAGTCTTATCTTTTGGTATCAATTTCTCTTCGTATTCCTCAACTTCAACAAGCCCGTCAAAGTGAATTCTGCTCCTCGTCACTTCATCTCTGACTATCGCCTTTATCGTTGCACGCTTCACCACACGAACAACTCTCCATCTTCATCCACCACAGCTATTCTCAAATGCCCTTTGGCGAACAACTCTCTCCCCGAACTAGTGGCGGCAAACTTGCCCTTCTTGACATAGTCAACTAACATCTGCCACTCAGTCTCACACCCTTCACAATTCGGAATCATTTTACAAACCCCGACATAACCCCTCCTCGTTTGAGAAACTCTTTCCAGCACGCGTCACACAAGGGGATGTTCTTCGCCCCGACCCTCATACGTCCCGAGGGCTTCCCACAACGACCACAGGGAATTATACTTTTAAGATGCGCATATAGCTTCGGATTCTCTTTCTCCAGCACACCAAGCATCCGTTCCTTCCACTCTATCGGAGCATAGTTAAATATCCGCACATATCCATTGCTTACCTTCTCCAACTTATGCGTCGAGAGTTTCATCCGTACCAAATCTCCTTTCCATCCGTCTTGAACTTGTTCGCAACCCCGAAGTGTGCCGAAAGCTTATCTGAACGTGCAATCACTTCCACCATCCAGTCCCTGAACTGTTGCACAGTCTCAGCACCTAACAAATATCCCGCATTCGGATAGTTCAATCTTGTGCCCATCTTTATCATATGCTTCAACACAGACTCAACGAGCGGAGCATCGACTTTCGCTTCCTTGAACTCCAGCGCACTTACATCTTTCTTCTGCACTGGGAATGGCTGCGAATACACTGTCGAAATTGTTGAAGTTGTGGCAGGTATACTCGCGAGTGTTGATGTTTCCCTCACGGCCTTTTTCGCCAACCCCTTTCTCTTCCAGATCACCAAACCCTTCAACGTCCTGCGCACATTCACCGACTTCGGAGTTCGCCCAAGACGCTTCGCGATGTACTCATTGAAGACATGTGCATTTCCTTGGTGCGGCTTCTGACGCTCGAACTCCGATTTCAGAACCGCATCGTCTTCCTTTGTCCACTCATGACCCTGTCCCTTTCTAATGCGCGACTCCTTTGCAGACAACTCCGCTCTATGCACGCCGAGCTTCACTGCATGAACAGCCACTGCCCCAACTGTGCGGCCTAGCGCAATTGCAACCTCTTTCCGGTCAGTTCCCCGTGCATACATCTGTCTCAGGACAGCATCTTCTTTCGCGGTCCAAGGCTCTCCCGAATTACCAGTCTGCTTCTTGACAGGCGCCGCCTTCTTTGAAACGACCGGCGCTTTCTTAGAGAGCAATGCGAACCGGACACGAACTGCCTTCATCGTCCTACCTATCTGCTTCGCAATCGCCTTTGTTCCCTTCGAACCATAGTTCTCAAGCACTAGCGCATCGTCCTCAGAAGTCCAGTGCTTGTGCTTCCTCCCTCCAGTATGCTGCGCACGCACCGGAAATGACTGCGCCACACGTATTGGCTCTTCCACCTCTTCCGGCTCTGCCCGATGCTGCTGCTCCTGACGACCTGCCCCGATTACTTCTGCAATTTCCTCGGGCGTTCCGTCGATCTCCCAACCATTGTATGTAGCTTTCATTGCACCCACCTTATAAGGTTTGTAACCTCTAATGACTCCCTCTTAAAAAACCTTTCCATTTGCACCACTTGCATCACCTTCCCTCCCTAATACCACGCAACGCATTCGTCGCGTCCTTGACCATCTCCTCCGCATCATTTTTGTGCATCCCACGCATCGCCTTCTCCAATTCTGAGAACTCATCGATGAGCGCACTCATCTCTTTCCACTTATTGACGAGCGCCTTCTTCTTTTGCATACCGTGACTATTTGCAATAGAATCCACCCACATCTGCGTGGCCTTAAACACCAACGGAACATCCTCTTTCTTCATCTTCGAGATCGTCTCCACCTTCACAACCTCCTTGTCGTTCTCAGTCACGAACACCCCGAACACAAGCTTTCGTTCCGACACTTTCTCCGTTTTTTTGCTCGTCATATGTGCATCACCCGTCACTCACAGAGAGTAGCCAAGCCACTCTTCATCCGATATTGGTTTCAATTCCAACGCCAACAGCCATTTCCCCTCCAGCGATTCACGCCAATTCTTTTTCTGCAATAGCTTCGTCCCATTCGTCCAAAGAACGTGCCTCAACTTCACAAAACGCCTACCGACATTGGTGAAGGTGGGCGAATATTCTGCTCTACCTATGATCGGAGACGCATTCTTCATAGCCTGCTCTTTATCTGGATACATCATGGATGCAAGCTCCCCAACGACCGCACACCGTTCACCGAGGTACGTCATCACGAACACATGGTCTCCTTGCTTCATCACCATTCAACGCCTTCCACTCAGCCCTCCCTTTGTCCGTCAACGATACAACACAATCCTTCAACGACCGCCTCCTAAAATGCGCCTCGTGACTATGCGACCCACACACCAAACAGGGTTGCCTCGTCATACACTCCACTCAACGGCGCTCTTTTCTTTGACCGCCTCTCCCCAAAACTCGCGCATCTCCTTATCGTGCGTCCTCATTTGTTCAATGTATTCGTGCAGTTTGTTATTTGTCACTTCCCATTCGAACTTCTTGCAATCATCACGGTATCTCGTCTCCACTCTCTGCTCATCAAACTTCGTCGCCTTCACAAGCCGTGCAATCTCCTTCACACCTTCTAGCTTCAATACACCGTCAACAACCCAGCCTTTCTTCTGGAACTCTTCTGATATACTCCAATAACTCAGACCAATCGGCCACCAACTATTCCAACTATTGTAGCTATCCCGAAAGTATCTCCTCGTCTTCTCGATAGTCAAATCAGCGCCCATCTTTCAACACCACTTGCTTCTTCACCATCTGATAATAGTACAACCAATTTCCACACGTGCACAACGTACCATTGCGTCCTGTTTCTCGCAAAACAACAATTCATATTCACTTTGCACCATTCTTCTCACCCCTTTGCCCCTTTCTGGATTCCACCTCGACATTGCTCCAATCCCAAAGCGTTTCAGCGGAAGCAGAGGCTTTCTCTTTCGCTTCCTCCTCATTGCTGGCCTCAACGGTGATTGTTCCTCTGATTTCACAATCGTAATCGTATAATCGCTCAGTTCTTTTCTTCATCGTACATCTCCTTTAAGCAGTTGAACTCACATAGCTTGTGAGGTCCATCCGGGCAATGAGGGCAGGTGCACAGACCGCAACCCAGTTTTATCATATGTTCACCACAACACATTCGTCTTCGTCTTCACTGACGTACGCTTGAACTCCTGCTTTGAATATGAAATCTTCCCGGTGGTTGTATCACGTTCCACAATCTCATATGATTCAACCACTACGTGTCCGAGCAATGTCTTCTCCTCATCAGTCACGCGTCGCCTGCTCAATACTTCTTTCGCCATCTTCATCCCCTCCGCTCCGCCCCAAACTCGCCCTTGCGTCTGGCCTCTGCGTTCCCAATCTCTTTCTGCATATTCGCCAAGAACCTACGGGACATCTCCAGTACACGCGTCCGTTCTTCATCATTCAACTTCGGCCAATGCTCCTTCATCTCCCCTTTTGCATAGCCGAGATTCCTGCAATACGATAGATAGGCTCGCCTCTTCATGCTGAATCCTCATCTGGCCAAACATAATTCCTCGTCGCCGTATGCTGTCCTTCGTGACTATCCGGCAAGTCGCACCGCACAAACACCTTTGAATCCCCCGCATATCCGAACTTCCTGCACCGAATCATTGCTTCACCTTCTTCGCAATCTTCACCTGTACAATCAGCTCATACCTGCTATCTATCCTCCGTATATTATCATGAACTGTTGAGATCGGGATACCTAACCGCCTCGATATCTTCGATACGTGCGGAGCAAACACAAGATTCTTCGCAACCCTTTGCATCGTCTCATTGTCATTCGATAAATCCACTTTTATCTCGTACTCGTGCTTCGGCTGCACAACCCTCGACCATTGCTTATTCATAGTTTCAACCCCATCATCACCGCTTCTGCTCGCAACATATCATCAACGACCCATAGCTTCCCATCGTCACACACCCATGCCAACCGCATATCGAACGGAACTTTGTTCTTCTTCACCTTCGCTTTCCAACCCTTGTAATCTGACCAAAGAATATCCTTGCAGAATATCTCATGCGCGTCCGGCCCGCCCTTCTCAGTCGATGGTCTTATGTATGCCTTCTCTATAGTCCCCACAATAAAATTATGAACAACCATCCCCTTTCCATCTTCTTCTAAATCAACCTGCATCAACACCAGCTCTCCCTCTGATGGAGACTTCATGCACTCACCTTCGGCTTGCACGAACGGCAAGTCTTCTGAAGATTGTGTTTTGGAACGAACCACTCTCTGCACCCCATGCACCGAACCTGATAACTGAGTTGCATCACTCAATCCTCCGCAACACAACCTTCGCCTCTGGAAGAACCTTTTGTTTCATACCAGCGCAAATCTTTTCCCAAAACATCTCAACCGCCCCTTCTCGCGCATCCTCTTGTGATTCTCCACGCAACTCAACAGTGATACGCACAGATACATCTGCCTCATACTTCCTAGATTTCTTCAATGGTAACTTCACCATTAGTAGACCTCCAGATTCTTCTGCACAAGCTTAATCAATCTCTGCAACTCATCCCCTAGTATGTCTCTTCCACAGAAGTCTGCCTCCCAACTAACGTCACCTGTTTGAATATCATAAACTCTCCTCACGTGATACACATGAACAACATCACCCTCTTTCTCCACCTCGAACTCCTGAACTTCTCTCAACAACTTCATTGGGAACCACCTTTACCTTTCCGCTCTTCGTCCCTCTCTAAAGTTTTCTTGAATCCGACATTCCCAGCAATATGGAACACCACCACCCCTTCTGGATTATTGAATCCTGGTGAGCCTGGCAATCTTCGGGAACTCCTTGAACCCTTCAACATCATTCATAGAGATTCACCGAGCAGCATTGCTTCAATCTCACTCAACGGCATCTTTGAAACCTTCCTCTCCCACATCACGAAGGATATATCATCTTTCGCACCACCGTAACACATCGCATTCCCCGCTTGATTCAATAGTGATATAACCCCAACTTCCCCAGTCTCATTCGCCAAGACATTTGCAAATTGTCTTATTCGCTTCACCCGCAACTTGTTCTTTTTCAACTTAAGATAGTGTTCCAATTCTTTCTCCGTCCTCCTTCTCTGCTTGCCATTCCAACCGCTCGCCACATCCCTATCCACTTTTGTCTTCAAACACAGATATCTGTCGCGCGCATTCATAGACGATACCCCAATTCTTCTGACTCACTCAGCCGTCCGACCTTCACAACCCTCAACATAGAAAGTTTCCCCATCATCCGAGTCCCCCTCTGCACGGCCTCTTCAATTTTCCATCCTTCTGGAACATGACCGCCCCACATCACCACCTGCATATGACGCTGTCCGTTCGGATCGACTTTTGATTTGATGACCTCCCCCACAACCTCGTATCCTGCAATCTTCCCATCATCAGCCACCCACACCCTAAACAACTCTGGATGTTGAGGAGCCTTCTTCATGCTCCACCTGTTATGCCCATCGCCTCATTGAATCGCGGTCTGTGCCTTGCGATAATATCCGCAGTTATCTTCATAACTTTCGCATCATCTCCGCGCTTCAAACACCGCAGATACTCCACCAACTTACCCTCCTCTCTCAGTATCTGCAGCAACAAATCCTTCCCCTTCCCTGAATCAGGAACAGTCATATGCGATTCCATGAGAAGCCAAAAAAGAAACGAAAGTCTTGACGGAAGTGTGTGGGTGCTCCATTTTGTAATTGTGATAATTGTCTTCACAACTCTCCACCCATCTTTCTTTTCCTTCATCTTCATCTATTCACCACCGCTTTCGCCAATGCCAACGTCAGACCAACTAGCACTATCTGCACTGCGACAACCGCGACAATCCACCACCAACTGAACAACGTCTGTCCTTTGAAATACCACGCCGCCAAATTGAATGCACAGAAAAGAAACGTAAGACTCGGCCACAATTCAACGTCTGCCATTACCACCACCCAACCAATTCAACTCACGCGCCTCTGTCTCTCCAAACCAACTGTGCTTCACAAGATATATTTTCTTTCCACCTTCTTGCTCCTCCAACATCATCTTGTAAAATTGGTATGCGCTTACAAGAACTTCACTCTCTGATTTCGCACCAGTCCTTCGCATCATATCACGAAGCGACTTCCTGCTCTTCTCAGATAGAGTTATCGCTTTCACTTTCACATCGCACCCGCCAGCTTATACGCCATCATTTGCTCCGGTGTGCATTTCACCAACACATCTTTGTCATGTGCGTACTCTCGCAACAACCTCTTCTTTACCGGATCCAGATAAGAAAGAACCGGGCGGCGGCCCAGCGCCAACTTCCTATAGAAGCCAGCGCAGACCAACCGCTCCGGTATCTCTAGCGCCAACACGGACACTTGCGAAAACTCGCCCCATCTGCCGCCTTTCCTCAGCAGAACAAACGCGTCGCCCCTCCGCAATTTTCCGTATGGTCCAGTCTTCATAACACCTTTAAGTTTCCTCTGCCCCAACAGGACGTGTCGGAACAAAGCAGGGCTCCCACCTGTTGCGCCATCCGGCTCCGAACGGACCACTTTATACGCTCCGGTATCGCGTTCCATCAGCACCTTCCCGTCGCGCTCATGAGCAATAACTTTTGGGTCATAGGTGCGCCTTCGTGTAGTGTACATTCATATCGTGTCGTCGCTTGAAAGTCTGTTCGCAAATAGGGCACTTCTGCGGCTTCATTTTGTCATCCTCTGAACATTCCGTCTATTCACTTCAGGATTCATCACGACTTCACCTTCATCAACAACGTCACCAAGACATCTGACTCCTGCTCAGTCAGTCTTCCTATCTGCATATACCGTTCATCGCCGTTCGCTTTCACGACAATCCTCGCCAAGCATATCTTAGGGACGCCTCCATCATATCTCTTCTTCGCAACTTCAATCAGCCCGAACTGCCCAGCAGCCCTCTCCTTCACCAACACTTCATCTTTGGCGGGGTCGTATGATGAATTTTTATCTCTCACAAACTCACCCCCAAAAGATAATTCCCGAATGTTGCCTGCATCTTATCTTTCAATCCAGCCACCTTCCCGATATCACTTCCAATCCGCACCTCCGCATCCTGAACAACTAATTCCAGAACGTCCTCGAACTGCTTAAACGCAATAATAGAAGACGCGAATGGCTGCGAACCATCCCCATTCAATGATATCTTCTCCACACCACCACTGTATGCAACCTCTACCCACCATCGAACACCCGTCTGTGTCACCATCATAACCAAACTCGACGCCAACCCGACGCCCTTTTGCACAATCACCTTCCTCGGCTCCTGCACGCCCCTGACAAACGTCGGATAATCCATCATCACAGTCACAGGAACAACATCGACGAGCTGCTCAAGAAGGTCCGCCATCTTCGACTCGTTTATCTTCCTCAGCTCAGTGACAATCGCGCCTGAATTCAACAGTATGAATGTGACGCCTTTCCAATCATCAACGCGTACCGAATTGCTCTTCGAAGTCCTACGCGTCCCGAACCCGAAGGGCCCAATTGTAACTATCCTTTGCTTGAAGTCTCCCCCTGTCAGGTCCTTCAGATTCAATTGCGCAGTCTTCCGCGGTCCGGCAAACTTGAACACAGAATTGAACACTTTCAACACAGCACGTTGCGTCAACACTCTTCCAGCCGTAGCCAACCCGGTTACTGACTTCGAGAACCCGCTCTCTCCAGTCTCCAAGGAAGACAACCCCTTCCGATACGATTCGAAAGCCGATGCAGAACGCATCTTCAGAACAGCAAGCTGCTCCTGCGCAATACGCTTCTCATTCTGCTGCACCCACTCCAATTCCTCCAGCAACCTTATCAGCTCACCCTCCATGCTTGCTCCTCGCACGTTCGAACCGGTCACTCCTCCGCATCTGAATGAAGATGAATCCGACTGCAGTGAATCCAGCAGCAATTGCCGCCGTGAAAACATACGAACCCACAGCATGGCCTCTCACCTGCTCGAGCAATCCAACAATCGCGAAACCAGCCATCACCGACGCGAACGCCACGTAGACCTCCAGATTCTTCTGCACAAGCTTATCTGTCCAAACCGCCCTCATAGTCGACACCCCTCATCTATCAGTGCACACCTATATATATCTTTCGATTGCTCCACCAACATCACCCCACCAACAAATCTTCTCTCGATGATTAAATATCTGCGCACACACGCGCAACTACTATTAATAGTGACTTATATTTAAATTATTTAGAAGACTCATCTTCCACCTCCACCAATTCAAAGTCCCCTCGCTTAACCGCGATTTGAAACTTCTCTCTCAACATAGATGTGCCTTCTTCCCCCAAGAACAACTCCAGATGTCCATCCTTCACTAACTTGTCAAATGATTCGACATCGAGATCCGGCAAAGTCATCTCTGCATTTCCAATCTTTATCTTATACGCTTGCGTCACCATTTCCACCCCCTCATATCATCACGACACGCGATACATACCTTCCCATCTTCCCACGTCACCTCCGCGAGCGATGAGTGACACTTCCAACACTTCACCACACCCCTCCAGCGATGGTGGTACTCGTGAGACCTCACATCACAGCCCCCAACTTTGCTGCTTCAACATCCTTCACTTTCGTTATGTCTGCACGGTGCACGAACCAACTCTTCGTCAAATCATACGAGGTACCCACTAAATCATACTTGTCGCTACGTTTCTTCACCTCCTTCCCAGATTCACAAATACAAAGCACTTCTTCCACAAACACGTATCCGGAGTTCTTATCGCGCTCAGCAAACGAATCCACCTTTCCAATTATGAAGGTCTTCTTCGACACCTTGTTCGGATGGAACATAACCACATCACCCTTCCTCAATCCCCACATCTCTTTAGCAAGACCCTCCTTCATCTTCGAAAGCCCCTTAAACTTATTCTCACACGCCTCACGCTTCGTCTCGATAGCTAACTTCGTCGTCCACATCTTAATCGAATGCTTGTGAAAATCAAGCATCTTTCGCGCTTCATCAGCAGATACACACTCCATTTTCTGTTTCTTCTTCTGCTTCTTCATCACAAGCCCTCCGGAACCTCATCATCATTGTTACATATGCAACACATCTGCGCATCTACTTTATTCTCATATGCCTCCGCACACTCTGAACACGAGAATCCTTGGAAGTGTTTTGCACAACACAGCATCGCTTTATCCTCTTCTTTATGCGTCTCTCCACACTTCGCACACAG
>Ga0315284_10003452_pt1 | contig 22473 bp, 22 predicted proteins | sample YL17G09_16_MG_FD_203696 | JGI IMG/M metagenome (GOLD analysis project Ga0315284, IMG submission 203696) | Sediment microbial communities from Yellowstone Lake, YNP, Wyoming, USA - YL17G09_16 | ecosystem: Environmental > Aquatic > Freshwater > Lake > Sediment | place: USA: Wyoming | collected... | reverse complement strand
AAGACCCGATGAAGCCGAGAAACGCTGGCAACGATAGCTGTGGACTGGGTTTTCATCGCATGGTTACAGCTTGACGGTGGCCCGCTTGATCAACGTGATCGCGTCGTGGATGTAGGCTGCGATAGGGGTCTCACCTTTGTGGCTCGCCATGTCCCATGCGCGCTCCAGCTTCTGGACGGCCCAGCTCAGGTCGTCCTTGGCGGTGACAGGCGTGGGCGGTGCGACAGTGATCATGGGGGCAGCCTTCGGCTCGGGCCTGAGCCAGTAATAGCGCTTCACTGGGCGGTCGCCGCTGTAGTAGACCTTGAACCGGAACAGCTCTGGGTACATGACCTGCGCTTGAAGGCTTTCCGGTTGTTCTGAGGGAGCAACAATGCGCACAACGGCGCTGCGGCGGATGGCGGCGTAGAGGGCTTGAGCGCTCACGCCGAGTTTCGCAGCGATGCGCTTGGATGCGTAGTCACCGGAAGTGAAGCTGGTCACGCCTTCGGCGAGCATCGTGTCGCGGACTTGTTCAGGAGTAATCGTGTTCGATTTCATGTGCGTAGGATCGGCGCGAACGCACAAAAAGTCAACGTTTAAGTTCGATTTATTTGCACACCGCAAGCGTATACGGATTAGGGACTTACGCAGACTACCGCGCAACCTTCTTCACGAGGTCGATGATTTCGTGCGTCGCGATGCCCGCCAAGACCTCACAGGCCGTGCGCGCCGTGGGCCGAGCCGGGCAGTACTTCGGGAACGTCGCCATGTAGCAGAAGCATGGAGCGTGAACGCAGAACTCTCTGTGGTAAATCGGGTAGTGGTTTTTGTAGTACTTCACCCGGACATCGGGCGAGATCGGCCCCCAGAGGCCGACGCAGGGCGTTCCGAACGAGCCTGCGATGTGCGCCATCATCGAGTCAGGCGAGACAACGACGGAAGCGATCTGGGTTGTCACCCAAAGCTCGCGCAGGTTCGGGAAGCAGTACGACTGGAGGTTCTTCAGCCCCGACTCGGTGATTTTAGCGTCGAGGGTCTCCTTGTATTCCTTTGGGACGAACTCATCGTAGAGCCCCAGCCACGTGATCTCGGGCGTGGCCTCAGCCAGCTTGAGCAGGTGGTAAACGCTGTCGCCGACAGGCAGGCAGCGCACCGGGTTGGCGCTAGACAACTGGTAGAGCCCAACGCGCTTGTCCTTCCACATGGCCGTTGAAGCCATCTCGCTGTACGTGAAGTTCGGTTTTACGGTCTTGGCCTCGGCTGGAATCTTGGATGGATCAAGGCCCATCTTGTGGAGCATCATGTCCACGGGGTGACCCTGATCTTGGTGCTCATCCATGTTGACGACCGCCTCAAACGGAACGAAGTAGTCATACATCTTGATCATCTCCCACTGGATCGGGATGGTCTGGATGCTTTTGACGAAAGGCAGGTTCCACCAGCAGACGTTGTTGCCGGGGTCGGTGAGGATGTGCACGTCGAACCACTGACTGAGAATCTTGGCCACAGGCCACGTCATAATCTGGTCGCCGTAGCCGCCGCTGCCGTTGAACAGGAGCAGGCGCTTCTGGCCCTCCTCTCGCCCTGCCACGAGAAAATTGCGGATGCGCGACTCGGCTTTGGAGACCTTGTACGTGCGCTTTTTGACGTTCTCGTCCTGCATCAGCCGGTCGAGCTGAGCGTTTGCCAGCAAGTACTCTCGGCCTGCTTCAAACGTGATGGTCATGCCGCCCGCGCTCTTTTTGAAGGCGCAGGTCACTGGCTCGGAGAACGTGACGAGGTTCATGCTTTTGGTTCTTTACGGCATCTGGTGGATGCGGCGTAGTTAGATAGAACGGAAAAACTGGTATGAAGCTCGACAAAATCAAAAACACTTTCAACGACTACAAGCTCGAAGTCTCGTGGGGCCAGCTTGAGGCCATGCGGGGAGCTTTGGAAGCCAGTCACGCCGATCCGATGACCGACGAGCTGCTGGCCGAACTCGACTGGTACATGCAGCGCGTGCCCGGCCCCGGCGAGGAAGAGGAAGACCAGAAGGCCCGCGAAGAAGGCGCTGCGGCGGGCAAAGAGGACTTCCCGATCCCCATGCCGCCCGGCGAAGAGACCGTAGCCGCTGAACCCGGCGCTGAAGTGGGTGCCGAAGGCGCTGGCGAGCCGGACCTTCCGCCCGGTGCCGAAGAAGTCTCGCCGGAAGAGGCAATGGGCGGAGCCCCGGCAGAAGGCGGCGAAGAGGGTGGCCCTGCCCTCCCCGAAGAGCCTGAAGAGGGCGCGCCCGAAGTCGAGATGGAGCGCCGCGTTCCCAAGCCGCCCAAAGAGTAAGTCGTATACGCCGTGAGCGTCAACGTCAGCATCCTCACGGACACGGCCAAAGCCGTGTCCGCAGCAACCGTCAAGGGCTACGGCGACGGGGTGGCTGCGCACACGACTCGCGGCTGGGAGAAGCACAACCAGTCGCTCGTATACGCGACGCCCTACCTTGACGCTGCCGCGCACACATCCGCCGTCTACAGCCTGCGCGTATCGCTGACCGACTCTGGCGGCGTTGACCTGCCCCTGATCCTGCCGATCAATGCCACGGGTTCAACGGTGGTGTCCGGCGCGCCTCCCACAATCATCAGCCAGCCGCAGAACGTCGTAGTGGCCGCCGGAAACCCGGCGCAGTTCTTCGTAGGCGTTATCTCGGACACGCCCGTCAGCTACCGCTGGTTCAAGGGCGGCGTGGCAGTGAGCACAGGCACAGCCTCGAAGCTTGTCTTCCCGAGCGTTAAGACATCCTTTGCAGGTGCGTACTACGCCACCGCGCAAAACAGCAATGGAAGCGTCGTCAGTTCAGCGGGCACACTCACCATCGGAAGTACCGGCGGGTACACGGGCGAACCGGGGTTTGAGCTACACGACGTATTCTGGCCATTCTGATGGACAAAAGCATCATCACGCAGGCAGCTATCGGAGACATCAATTTCCGATTGGACGAGCTGGCTTCAAACCTGAACGCCCACGCCAACACGTCGCTATCCAAGGCGCACGGGATCAATCTGGTCTCCGGGCCTTACGAGAACAACCACGGCGACGTAGTCGGGGCGTACCAAGCGCGCTTTACGGTCAACGGAAACGTATACTATGCCCCCGCAAACAGCACCGCGCTCGCCGGGCAGGCTTCCACGACGGGCCTGCTCGACCCCAGCGTAGCCGCAGACATCCAAAATGCCGTAGAGGGGTCAGCATGGGTCACCGAGTTCGCCGCAGGTCTGGCGGCCAGCATTGCATCAGTCAATGACGACGTACTCGTGCCCCACACCCGGCTTGGCCACTGGGAGGCCCACGGCGGCATGGCCGCTTTCCCGAAAAACAGCTACGACAGCGGAGGCTACATCGTCGGCGATCAGGTCGTGGTCCTCTTCATCAACGACGTTGGCTACGAGGTTCCATGCTCGTTGCGCTCCGGCGGACCCGTGCAGACGCCGCGCATCACCGGTCTAGGCGTGTGGACCCTTGTGGGTGGAGGATCGGGCAGCTACCACCTACCTACGCCGAGCAGCCCCATCCTCCATATCGAACCCGGTGGCGGTGAGTCGTTCCCTACGTATACAAGCGTTGTTTCAACCGTCGCAGGCACGCCGCCGTTCACGTACAAGTGGCAGTCTTCGGTCAACGGTTCCGTCTGGGACGACGTCACGGCTGTCTACAACAACTACGGTAACACTGGTGTTAAGAGCAACACAGGCACGCCGTCCCCCGCCTTTGGCTCTTTGGCCGGTATAGGCTCTTTTACCGTATACTTCGACATTAAAGCGCCGGGCGGCGACAACAGCGGCCAGTTTTACATGCGCCTTCTCGTTGACAACACGAGCGTCGGCGGCGCGCAGGCTTTTACACCCACCGTCTGGGTTCAGATAAAAGACCACGCCGGATGCTGCTGGTTCTGCACGCAGGCCAACATCACCCGCAGGCTGTCGCCAGAGGAATGGGCCACCATTGGCCGAGTCGAACAACAGATTTTCCGCCAGTGCCGCCGAGCCCTCGTGTGGTACCTCCGCCAAGGCAACATCCTGCTTGCCCAAATGCTTAAAGACGGTGTTGAGCAGCCGTGGTTCGAGGCATTCACGAACGAAGTGCTGGAGAGCTACAGGCAGGACGGTGTTGAAGCCGCTGCCAAGCTCTACATGAAGCGCGTCGCAAAATCCGTGGAAACGCACTGGCCCACCTGCGCGCACCGAGGCTACAAAGCGGGTGTAATTCAGACCACCTGAGCCCCGTTAACGACGGCGAGGATCGGCACAGGGTTGGGTGAGTTCACGATCACCAAGTACTGATCCGTCGAGTTCTTTCGGTACTCAACAGGTCTCCACTGCTGGCTCATCGGCGCAGTCAGGCTTGTGCCGTTGGCGCACACCGTCAAGCTGATCGCGCTGTTGCTGTAGTCAACCTGTGCTCCGCCTATAATCTTGGGGAGCGTCAGCGTACCGAACCCGCAGAAGTAAGTGCGTATCGCGCCGCTCAACACGGTGATGCCTTTGGGTGTGCCGCTAGGCAGCCCGAAGAATGATTCATGCAGGGGCACGTTGGCCGTGTTGCCCGGAGCCGTCACAGCTCCGCTCGTGTACTCTGCGTTTTGTGGAGACACGCCACCAGTGAACGGAGTCCCCGCCGTCAGCACGCCATTTACGCTGATCTCGCTGGCGCTGAACACCACGCTGCCGCCTGATGGCCCAGTCGGGCCGGGTGCGCCAAGGCCCCCAGCAAGCGCCACAGGATTCCAAATGATTGCTGTGCTTGTGGGATCAACGCCGGTATTGCCAGCGCGGCAGATGTAGGACGAGACCACCGTGCCATACGTCGTGTAGGAGACCACGTCGTTTGGGTTGTACGCCTTCGTGATGTCCCACGCGCCAGTCCAGACCATGCCGGGGGAACCCGCCCCGCCTGAGCCCGTAGGCCCCGGAGGCCCCGGAGGCCCGGCTACACCCGGAGGCCCCTGCTCACCTGAGATGACGCTGCCAACGAGCAGTGTGCCCTGCGCGCCTAGAGGGCGAATCGTCAGCAGCACAGAGGCCACCAAGTCGAGCGTGATCGCACCCTTGTTCTTCAGCGAGACAATGAACTCGCCGCTTTGGTAAAACTGGACGCCTCCGGCGAACTCCGTTGAGGTCGTAACGATAGCCGTACCGGTCGAGCCTCCAAAACCCGTGTTGTAGTAGACGTTGAGTTCAATGTCCGTGCTCGAAGGCGTAGACGCGATGCTCGCGTTGAGCACGCGGGACTCAAAACCAGCCGGTATACGGTAGTTGATGACGACCGTCTCGTCGTTTGGCGGCAGCGTGGTACGAACCACCGGCAAAGGCGCAAACTGCTCCGTGTTGTTGATGACGGCGATAGCCTCGTTGAGCTTTTGCTGGAGGAGGTTGTCGCGCTCGGCAAGCTGTCGCGTCGGATTTGAAACCGACGGAACGGACAGGTCGTCACCTTCAGCCAAGTGCCGAACATCGCCTTGGCCGTACGCCAGCCCGGCGGAAGTCGGCAGTTCAAGTGGTTTTATGGCCATACGCTTTAACTACTGGTACCGCCAAAGTCCAAGAACCACCTGAGATTGTGGGTATCGACGAATCGGCGATAGAGGTTGAACTTGAAGACGAACCTGCCGTCCAGCGTGTAGGTGCGCCGCGTCTTCTTCACACGACCACCCTTTTCCACGCGGAAGTGCATCGTCACTTCTCGGGGCTTCCGCCAAACTGGAATCAGCGCTCCGACCCGGCCTACCCTGATCTTCGAGCCGCTGACTACGCCATCCTCGAACACCGAGACCATGCTTTCGTAAATGCGGCACGCCTGACTGTAGGTCACCCCGCAGTCGCGCATGAACTTGGCGATGAACTCTCGCCGATTAACTGTCTGCGTTACTTCCGTCATGCTATGGCGTGAACTGGAGCGTCGTTTGAAAACCACGCTGGCTCAACTTGGATAAGAACGTGGGCGTAACGGTGACGCTGCGGTTATTGGGATCACGCTCAATGACAAGGCTCTGAAGCTCAACCCGAGGCTCCCACCTCGCGATAGCCTCCACGATCTCCTGCTGGATCAAGGGCTCGATACTCTGGGCATTGGTCTCAAAGAGAATGCGGACGATTTGGGTTCCGTAGTCCGGCTCCATAATCCGCTCGCCCTTGGTGGTGCTGAGCAGCATCCTCACCGAAGATTCCAGAATGAAGATGTCGCTCGACGAGTTGAAAAGCCAGTCCTGCGGGCCGGGGAAGCCGCTATCACGTGGCAAGATAGGCCCGTACACGAACCTGCTCGGCTGCGCGATGAGCGTGCTTGCCTCGACTGAGACCAAAAAGTTGACCTGTGCTTCACTGGGCGCAGGAGAGGCATAGTCGTGCGCGTATACTGAAACGACGTACTGGCCGGGCTGGTACGTGTGCTGAAGGTCCACCGTGATCGTGCCATTGCCCGAAAGAACTGTGGGCGGCGAACCGTCGCGCCAGTCCACAGTTCCAGAAAGAAACTGAAATGGCAGCATCGTATCGGTCTCGGTGATCTTGGCCTGAATGGCAAACGAGACCCCAGCCCCGCCCGCCGTCAGCGTTTGGTCCGCAGGCGGGTTTTGGGACAGGTCAACTCCGCTGTAATCGGTGACGATGATCATTAGACCTTAACCCATTTTCGGTACTGCTCCCAGCCGTTGCCGTTCATGGCCTCGGTGATTGGGCGCGGGGGCTCAGCCCCTTGAGGCGCTTGGACCGAGTCCATCAGGTTCGCCTTGGTCGTCGATGCCCCGCCGGTAGACCGACCCAGCTCCAGCGGGTGCCGCCCAAAGCTGGAGATGACCACGTCGCGCTCCTTGACGGAGGGCATGGCCACAAACTCTTGCACGGTGCGCTTCTTGCCGACCTTGCGCGCACGTGGCTCTTCGCCGTATACGGCCTCCTTCAACTGGCCAATCAGCTCCAGCGCACCCGGAGTTTTTGCCAATTTCTCCTCAATCTGACGAATTATCTTGAATGTATACGGTGCGTTTGTTTTCTTGCTCTCCGACTGTTGCTCGGCTCCAACCTCCGCTGGTAGGGCCGTCAGAAAAACGTGAACCACATCGTCGGGGAGGTGCATGTACCGCTTGAAAATGACCTCGATCCACGCTTCTTTGGGCAGGCTGTACTGCTCCATCACGTCGCCGAGAACCTGCAACGTCTCGGCTTGCATCTTGAGCAGCTCCATCTTCATCTGCTCTTCGAGCGAGCCAATGGGCGACATCATGGCCTTGATGTCCAGCGTCTCCACAGACATGCCCTTGAGAATCGCATGGAAATAGCCCAGCCACGTGTACTGGTTGATGATCGGGCGGCGGATCGACTTGATCTTGCGCAGGAACCGGATGTCTTGCGCCAAGAGGGCCTTGCCCGATGGAGCGTTGCCGCCCTCATCGCGCTGGCTGCCGAACCACGACCGGGGCATTCCGATGATGGAGTAGAAGAGATCGGTCAGAAGCTCGATGTCGTATACGTCAGGCACCTGCTGGGTGCCGTTCAACTGCTGGATCGTGTTGTTGAACCCCTTGGGCTGGGCAAGGTAGATGATCGTGTCGAGCGCCCATGCGTTGTAGAAGCTCTGAAAGTCCGTGGCCGCATTGAACTCGTTGGGCGCGCCCGTTTGACCGAAAGCCATCTTGGACCGCAGCGTCTGCCGCCAGCGCTGAATGGTCTTCATCTGCTCGATGGGCGGCTGCTCCTGCACGTCCACGTTGATGGCGTAGCGCACAGGCTGGACCTGTGCCCGGTGGACCACCATCTGGTCCACGGCCATGCGCAGCTTTTTGTAGATGCCGTCAGCCTCGGCAAACACCGGCTCGCCGTGCTCACTGATCCTCATGCGGAACATCCGCCGAAAGTGCAGAAAGTCCCACGGGTACCACAGGTCTTCGATGTTCTGGTTAGCCGTCATGGAGACCCGCTCGACCGGGGTCTCGTTGTCCGGCATCACGAACACGTCCTCCTTGTTGGGCTTGTGCCCGTGCCACCTGAACCCTATGCACTTGCGGTTGCGCTCCAGCCAATAGCGCCGCATGTCCATAGGGTGGACAAAGCTCATGCCGAGTACGCCCTCTACCGGCGCGTACTCCAGCTTTTCAAAGTGGTTGCCCAGCGACGCAAGATGCCAGACCTGCGAGGGCAGGATAGACTCCACGTCCAGCCGCTGGAGCATGTCGTTCAGCTCCTCCTCAAAGTCCTGATCGTTGCACTGGTACCAGAGCGTGCCCGGCGAGTTGGCGTCCGACTGGGTGGCCTCATCCGTGATTTCAACCAGCGCTGCCGCGATCAAGTCCCACTGGCTCATCTCGTCCCACAACTGGAGCATCGCCTCGAACGTCGTCGGGCGCTTCATCACGGTGTTGAACCGTGTCCAAATGTCCGGGTCAGCTACCCGGCCCGCGTCCTGAAACTCCTGCCAAAGACGCTGCTCCGCGTCGGCAGTGCCCGCTCGTGGAACGAGAGAACCCGTGCGCACCCCGGAGCTTCCGGTGAGGCCGAGGTACTTGAACAGGCTGGTCGCTGCGGTGTTCGTCGCCATACGTTAACTACCAAGAACCAAAACACGGGGTATCCGTCCACGGATTCCCGTTCTTACCGTATATGCCAAAAAAGAAAGGCTCCGCCGTAAAAACCGTGGTGCTGTCGTTCCGCGTCAGCCCGCAGCACGAAAAAGCCCTCAAGAAGCTCCACGACGACAACCCGCCGCGTGGGGTGCGCACGATGCGCCTGCTTTGCCGAAAAGTCGTGCTCGACTACCTCGCCGGGCGACTGGAGTACAAAAACCCCGAGCACGCAAACGAAAACCTAGAGGTCAGCCCGAAGAACGATTGAGGTCTTGGGGTTGAGCACGAAGGCGACTTCGGTCAAGAACGTGCTCGTGGCCTCATGATCAGCTATGCGGCAGGGAACGTGGCCCTGTATACCGTTTGAGCTGATTGCGTCCACGATGAGTAAGGCGGGATCGAGAGGTTCCGCCTGCTCTTTGCACCACGCCTTGACTGTGTGAGCGAAGCACCCTGCGCGGCACTCGCTCTGCAACCACGCAAACACGGGCGTCTTCGGCTCACCGGGGTCGGCAATGAAGGTGCCCGCAACTTTTTTGGCGACTTCAGAAGGCATCAGTACGCGTAGTCGTACGCGTCGCCGGGCAAGTCATCGGGCCGCAGAATCAACTGAAAGCCCATGTGCGCTTGGCCATTTTTCACGTACTTGGTCCACCTGTGCTGCCGGAAGAAATCAGCCGTCAGCAGACGCTCGATCTGGGGAACAACCTCTTCAGGCAGGCGGAGAAAGTCGAGCTGGATGTCCGCGCCGCCATTGTCCATAGGGACCACACCGGCATCGACGAGAAAAGTCTCCAAGGACGGAACCGAGTGTATCTGGTGCATGATGCGGGTCATCAGCACTTTGATCTTCGGGTCGATCTCGGCGTCCCCGGCCTCGTCAATTAAGACACGGGCTAGATGGGCTTCGGTCATCACACCAGTAACTACGTGAGCGGAAATGGGAGGACAGCACCTGCTGTATCAGACCCCGCAACCACACCCGATTCAGGTGGGGCTGAACAGGCAGCCACGGCGGAACTTCGGCGCTGACGGAACACACGGGCTTGCCGTTGATCGCGAGCGAGTACAGCTTTATCATCAAACTAAGTTCCACACCAAGTAGAACCAAATCTGCGCCCAAAGGGGTAGTCGCACCAAATACGCTTGATTTTCAACCTCCTATGCAGACCTTGACTCCGCTCATGCGAATACGCCCTGCGTCAGCCAGCGCTTGAAGGAACTTTCGCGCTGAAGGCTTCGGCAAGTTGCCGTAGATCACGGAGACCAGATCGCCCAAGGTTAGAAACCGCTGCGTTCTATGTGGGATGAACTGCATCACGCCACCGGCATAGCGCTGTCAGCCTAAAGTGTAAACTATGAAACTACTCGTATACGCGGACCTCCAAGCCACAGACGGCGACGAGCGCTGTTTCAACGACCCGAACACGCCGCTCCAGCTTTTTCGCGTCAGGAAGTTCTACCGCGACCTGTACAGCGTTTTCACTCAAAATGCGTGCGCTGGCCTCGTAGACCTTGGCGACACAACTGACGACCGGACAGCCATACCCGTGCCCGTCATCGACGCCGTCATAGCCGGGCTGGAGCCCTTTCCAGTCTTGGACACGAACTTCAAGATCATAGGCAACCACGAGCAATACCTCCGTAACGCTTCAGTAGACGTGGGCCGAATGTTCAGCGGCAGGTTCAACGTGCTGCACAACCAGATCGTGCAGCACGGCGGCAACAGAGTCCTCTTCTTCGTGTCGTACCCGGAAGACAACGACCACGATAAGCTCGCCCGGTGGCTCGACACGCAGACGATGAAGTACCGGAAGTTTACCAAGGTTCTCTTCGGTCACTTCCAGATTGTAGGGTCGGCTCTAAACTCTGGCCCCGCCGTAACCGGAGTTCCGTTTGAAATCATCAAGCGCTTCGACCTTGCGCTGCTCGGCCACATTCACAAACCGCAGAGCTTCACGTCCCGTATACACTATGTCGGCTCGCCGTTCCAACAGAATTGGGGCGAGGCGGACGAGGCTAAGCGCGTGGCCCTCGTGGACCTCGACAGCCTGTCCGTCGAGTGGGTGGCGACGGGGGCCTTTCCCGTATACATAAACAGCACGCTCGCAGGGTTCAAAGCAGGTTTTGATCCTGCGAGTGAAGACCGCTGGAGGGTGACCCTCGCCAACCACGCCGAGACCGAAGAGTGGTTTGCGCTGCCGTACTCGAACCGCTTCGAGGCTGTCTATGCCTACGAAACAGTCGGAGCTGAAGGCGGTAGTGGAACGTTGGCGGAGTCTGGCTGGTCACTCGAAGGAGCCATGCAGCGCTACATGACGCGGTTGCCGCCGAGCGAACAGGGCATCGAGATCGCTGAACAGGAGCTTTTGGAAATCGGGCTCAGCTTGGCCAGAGGCGAAACGTGATACATCTAAGACAATCGGGCACCAACTGCCGTAGGCGCGGAAGGTGCGCATTACGTGGTTACGGGTGAACGCCAGTCGTGCGGCTGGCAGCAACAGAAACCACAGTCAAAAGTATGAATCAACTATCAAGCGTTGGATTTGGAACAGACGCGACAGTCTTCGCTGCGTATGCCCAGTCCGCCAACGACAAGCTCGGCAACATCGACTTCGTGTTCGAGAACACCGGGCCGAATCAGGCGTACATCAAGCTGATGCAGTACGACGGCACGTCCAGCCCGTCAGGGTTCGCTCTCGTCGGAGCGGCCTTTACCGTTGCCCCCGGTGGCTCCATCACCAAGAGCTACGTCCTGCTCAACAAGCGGGTGGCGTTCTTCGGTTCCGGCAGCACCACCGTCAACGTCTCGGCGGTCATCCGCAACAAGGCCGACCTGCGCAACGCGCAGATCGACATTGTCGCCTCGGGCCGCAAGGGCTGGGGCTACGATGACGCGTTCAACAAGGCTGAACTCCAGAAGAAGTGGGGCTCTGTCGGCGGCCCGACCACCACGAGCGGCGGCATCACCAACGCAGGCGCGGGTATCATCAACCCCGGTGGCATCACCGTCTAAGCTCGCCTGCCATCAAGATCAGAGGCCGCCCTTCGTGGGCGGCCTTTTTGTTCTACTCAACATGGGCGCGCAGAAGCAAATTGGGTTCATAGCCGGGCCGGGAGGCGAAGTCGTCAAGTGGGAGCCGCCGCAGCAGCCGCCGCAGCCCCTGACAGCCCCCGAAAACCGCTACAGCGCGTGCGTGAGCGCTCTACGCCGTCTGGACGAGTTCTTCGTCCGGCATGGCTTCCGCTGCAACGCCATCGAGAACTCCAGCAACGCCATCAGCTTTGAGCACTCCGGGTTCATGTTCGACGTCTCGATCCGCGACCCACGCCTAATTGCGTATGTGACTTCCCACGTCGGCTACCGCTACGAGAAGAAGTTCGCGGCGCGCAGTGCCACGGTGAAAATCCTCGGTGAAACAATCAGGAGCGACATGGTTGTGCAGGTGGTCTGCTCAAGACAGTTCAGCGGTCCACCCGTGTACGTCGAAGTGCCGGACAACACCTCCAACGTTCAAAACTACGTGATCGCGCAAGTAATGGGCGTCATCCAGATGATGGCCGACACGAACCCCACGCTTCAGCAGGTGCTCCACCAGCAGCTCGGGCCGACTACGTCAGGCTCACCAGAATGCTCGGGTATCCAAGCGGACCCATGCCGCCTATGACCTTCTTTGTGACCGCGTTGTACACGAACCAGTTCTGACTGCCCGGATAACCCGGAATGCTGTTGTCTGCCGCCCCGTACGGAGTAATCGTTGTGTACCACGTGTCCAAAGACCCAAAAGCGTCGAGAACTGTGGTGTAAAAGCGCTTCCTGATCGGGTGGAAAGCCGCGCCACCTGTGGAATAGGTAAGGCTCACCGCCGAAAGCGTCGTGTCCCGCACCGGGTCAAACACTGACGTTTGAGTGTAAAACTTCAGATAGACCTTGTGGTCACCGTAGGCAGCGTCAAAAGCTCCGAAGTTACTGTATTGGCGGAAGGAAAAGTCGTCGATGTTCAAGCACCAGCCGTGGCTTACGCCCCACATCTCACGCGTATCGGGGACGTAGAGCAGGGCGTTCTCGGTTCCAGTCGTCGGTGAAGCGTACGATGTATACACGTAGCTAACCGGGTCCACCCGGAAGAAGGTATTGTCGCTGTTGGTGGGCACACCGTACCCGATCAAGTACATGAAGCCGTCGTCCGGGCAATAGCGCACATCGACAAGCGTAACGGCAGGGGAAACCGTGTGGGTAGACTCGACTGCGTGCGTGTGGGGGTTGATGACGTAGTAGGTTCCGCCCAAAGGCGTGTCATCAACCACAAAAACCCGGTCAGTCGTCGGACAGTAGTCGATCTTGTGTACAGGGCCAGACGTTGCGATATTCGCAATGGGCACCCGCGTTGTCGCGTCACTGACTAGCACGCGGTTGACGAAGTTGTCCGAAGCGTAAATCTCGTTCGTGCTTGTGCAGATCGTCAGCGGGCCGGGATTGCCTGCCTGAGCGACAGCACCTTCGTATACGACTGGAGGGTAGCTGACCAAGTCCCGGTAAATCTGGCTCGAAAGCCCGGTGTCCACCTGCCCGGTGGAGGTGAAGAGCTTGTTTCCGATGTACACTGCGGCCTCTGTGACGCCATCCGCGTCTGAAGAAATGAGCTGGCCGTCGTCGGCCACGAACATGCGCGGGAGCCTGATACCCGTGGGAGACCCGGTCACCACGACGTTGTTACGACTGGTATCACCGATCTGCGCGTCGCGTTGGTAAGACGTTCCTGACGCGCTGATCACACGGAAATCGTCGAGCTTCAGATGTGCCGGAAACGTGCCGTTAGCGCCAAGCCACACATCGAACTCCCCGTGGGCTCCTTGGACTTCTCTAACCGCGTAGAACTTGAACACCATTGGGCTGTTCAAAGTCTCTCCGGCGTAGGGAAAGACTCCTGTAGGCGCAGAAGGAGTCAGGTCACCAATAGCCCGGCTGCGGACGAGCCAATACTCAGGCGACCCTGAGCCTTGAACCGTAACGAGCGTGTCGGGGTTCACGACATCCCCGGTCATGTTCTCGGCAGGCAGCGTCCCAAAAAAGACGTACGACTGATGGTCCGTAAGCCCGCAGAAGCCAACCGCCTTGACTGAACCAGAAGAGCTGACCGTGCCGGTATCGTAAACACGCGGCAGCCGCACAACCGGTGCCCAACTTGCGACGACGCTGGCACCCACCATCTTAGCTGGAACTCGGCCTCCCGACGACACGTCGAGCCATAGGTCGTCACCGCTGAGCACTGGAATGGTAAGCTTAGACTCTGAGACCGATAGTGGGTACGACGCCACGAGCGCGCCACCCCGGTAGACAAGCACCGACTTTGCTACCGCCGCTGAAGCAAACGCCAACTGAAGGTCACCCGCGCCGGAGACGGTGCTGATGCGCTTACGGCCTGCCTGACGAAACAGGATGCGGCTGTTCCCCTCAGAGAGCCCGGAAACTCCGCTATCCACGACGGAAGGCGAGACAGCAAAGTGCGGAACGCCAACGTCGAGATGTGGAAAACGCACGCTGACCTGCTGCCCGGTTTCCGCGTCTCTGTAGAGGTAGCTCTCACCGGCTGCATTGGAACCGTTGCAGAGTGCGTCGCTGCAACTGGCCACGGGAGACACGCTGCCTACCGAAACGAAAGTTGTGGACCCCGTGCTGAGAATCGTTGTGCCGTTGTACTGGTAGCACTTCGAGTCGTAGCTGATGAAACTGTGGGGTGAGGCCACAGTTGGGTACACCACCGTCAAAATGGTGGTCGGAGAGCCGCAGCGGCGGTACCGGCCCCATTTGCCGCAGAGCGAGCTATCCGTATACGACCTGATGTCCAGCGCGTCGTATTCCGTACCTCCGTATTCAGTAGTCAGCACCGGATTGTAGAAGCAGCGCGCTGGGTTGCTGCCAAAGGCAATGTACGGTGCCGGTTGTTGGTAAGGCTGCGGCACAGTCACCTTCTCCACCGGGGCCTCAACCGCGTCGTAGCAATAGATGCCAACAGGGCCACAATCGGTACTGGCGCATCCGTTGGAGGTCACAACAGGCACAACCGCTTCGGCTTCAATCAGAGACACGGACTGCGGGTTGCTGTAGCAGGCTCCGTCGTACTTCACGCTGCGCCCATAGGTGCTCGCGTAGATGCTGTCCGGCCCCCACTCGGGAGGCAGAGTGCCCGTTCCACTGATGGCCGGGTAAAACGCAGGGCTGTAGCTGTAGTTGACCGCAAAGGCTACCGTTATACCGGTGGAGCCAAACTGAAAGTCTGACAAGTCAATCGGTACAGAGCCACACCGCACGAAAAGGTCTGGATCAGGGCTGTAAACAGCTCTGGCGGCCACCCGAAAGGTGTAGCGCTTATCGCCTGTGCCGGTGGAAATGTCCATCGTCACCACGGCGTTCACGTCTAGTGGCCCTCCATTCGCGTATACGACAAGATTGCCGTACAGGCGCTTGACGCGCTGAACGATCAAAGGGTAGCCCGGCATCTGGAAGCTGACGTAGAAGGGCCGAACACCTTCGATGGCCGCGACAGCCTTGGCTTCGATCTCCAGATGGTCTTCAGACTCGTACGTTGCGTACGCGTTGGAGTCGGTGAAAAACATGCCTGTGGCGCTGTCTGACGGGTTTGGAGCGCCCGTAGGCGCGAGCGCGCCCGCCGGTATGGTTGTTACGTCCGGCGTCGTGTACAGCACCTGCCCGCTCGCAAATAGGCGATCCTGCCGGGCGTCCACATCCGTCTCCAGCTCGACGCCTGTGAAGAGCGCAGCAAACTTCCGCTGGCGCAAACCTTCACCTCCGGGGTGCATCGAGTAGGCACACTGGTCGTACTGCCATATCTGCGCCCCTGTGGCACACCAACACTTGACCCGCACACGGAAGTTGGAGGACGCGAATGAGCTTCCATGCACCTTGAAGGCGTCAACGGCCACGCGGAGCTTGAGGTCCGCAGGTGCCGGAATGAGCGGGTGATCCGTCGTGTAGTCGTAGCCGATGTCTTCGCCGTTCAGCCCGGCGGGAAAGCCTACCAGAGCCCAGTTGCCCAGCCTCGTACGGACGACCACTTCGTCGTCTACAGCGCCTTGGTTCGGGTCGAGATCGAGGCTGAAATGCGTGGTGCCGGGCAGGAGATAGATGTCTTCCGTGGAAGACGAAATCTGGAACGGCAAAACGGGAGAAGACCCGGCTCCCGTGCGCTGTTCAGTACTGAACAGTGCCCCCAAGTACATCGACGTGCTGCCCACCCCCAAAGGAACCACAGCCACCCGAGATTCCTCGCCTCCTGACACCACCACAGCGCTTTCTGCCGCAGACCCTTGGCCTGCGCTGTCAGCGGCGGTCACCGTGAGCCTGTAGACCCCGTGCTGTGCGTTTTCATAGCGGACAACGGTGCCACCCCCTGTGGCCACAATGGTATTGTTGTTGTGGCGAAGAACCCACGACAGAGAGCGAGGAGGCAGCCCCTGCGGGTCGCTCAGGAAGATACTGGCTTTGAGGGTATCGCCGGGCCGGTAGGTCAGCGTGTCCCAGTTGATTCCGACTTGCGTCACGCCATAACTACTGGTAGGCCGCCAGCCACGCTAGAAGGCCGCCGGGAGAAGGATTAGGCTGAACGGTCTCGAAGGCTTTGCTCTGCGGGTTCCACGAGTCCCTGTAGCCGCAAACCGGGCACTCGCGCCTGATCGCCGTGCCCCGACAGCTTCGGAAATGAATGCGTGACCACTGGAGCTGGCCGCGACACGGAACGGCAGCGATGTAGGCCCCACCCGTAGTCTCAGGCCGACTATGCACCCTCGTCCACGACGCCAAGGATGTTTTCCGACGAGATGTACGAGAACTCAGTGTGCTTGGTCTCGGCAGTGGCTATGTCGAGCGTCGGAATGAAAATGGGGTTGATCCGGCCCGTGTTGACCATGATCTCTTGGCCAAGCTGGACGCTCAACTGAGAAACAACGCTCTTTTTGGCCAGAGTCCAGTAAATGAAGGCCCCGGCCTTGACGGTGTCAGGCACGACAATCCGGCTGTCCTGTTCGCGCTTGTGCGGCTGTACGAGCACCCACTCACCCAAGGGCTCGAAATTGTCGTAGTTGACGACGTTGGACGCCAGCCGCGCAATCAGCTCAGTCTGGTGGAGACTGAGGTAAGCTTCGGTTCCGTACTCGTACTGCTGGTGCGCGGCCATGATCATGTTCGTCTGGAAGTAGACGAGGTCTCCCACCGCAACCAGCGACTCTTTTGGCTCTGGCCGAACACGCATAATGCCCGCGCCTCTGGCGGACACAACGAACTCGGGGTCTTGGCCGTTGCCCACGAACACGACACGTCCGATTTGGTAAAGGTTGTCGGCGCTCTGAGGCACGATGATGCTGCCCTGCCGTTCGGTGACGCGCTCAACCATGACTCGGTGGCCGAATACGCGGACCTGCCAATCTCTGAAGTTCTTCATGCCACTAAGAACGGCAAACTACACGTAGCGGGTGCCCACAAGCGATGGGCGGACGGCGGGTTTGAGCTTGTGGCCCAGCGCATCACCTACCGTATACAACTTGCGCGATTCAAACACGCGGATGGCTTCTTCCACGTCGTCATTCGGATCGAGCTTCTTGTTGTCCGGGCCTTCGGGCATCTCGGCAACCGTGAGGGTAGTTCGGTTGGTCAGCGTGTAGCTGGACTCCCACGCCTTGTCCGTAGCATCGTGGTCAAACATCAGACAGACCTCCTTCACGCCCCGGCAGCGCGTAAGCTTGATCCACTGCTCCGCGCTGACCTTGTGCTTGAACACCGCGACCGGCACCACCTCCTTGTCCCAGCCAAGCTGGGCCAGCTTCCACTTGAGGCTGAGCACGTTCAAAATCGACTCGACCACGATCACGATACCCGGTTCGCGCTCGCGCACTTCGTCGATGTTGTAGACCCAGTAGCGCGCCCCGTACTTGAGTTCCTGCCGGTTCGGAAAGCGCTTGGTAGGCTTGTCCGCTTCGTCGATGTAGGTGCGGCCTTGGTAGTACACCACCACGCCGCGCTCCACCACCGGGAAGATGGCAAACGACTCCCAAACCGGGTGAACCCGCGTGAACCCCACGTTGGCGGCGATGAAGTCCTCCAGTGTCAGGTTTTTGCGCTCAGCCATCGCTTTGATCAGCCGCGTGTATACGGATTCAGGTTCGTCCACGATCCGCAGGTAACCCTTGGGCAACGCGATGGGCTGGACAGGTGGAAGCAGCGTCTTTGGCGTGGGCGTCTCGACAAAGTCCGTCATGCTTCCGCCGCCAGAGAGGTCTCCCTCGTTGGAAAAACGGTAGCCCAGCCGCCGAGCCCATCCTATGAAGTTGCCGCCTTTTCCACAGCGCCAGCAGTTGGTCTTGCCGTTGTTCAGGTTGACGCTGCGGTTGCCGGTCTTGTCGTTGCAGCCGGGCTCCGGGCAGAGGAAGGTGACCTCGTCCGACGTGGCCCGAGACGGCACCATTTGAAAGGTGTTCTCGATCTCTTGCTTCAGCGCCAGTCCGATCTTCATGGTATATTAAGAACGATGGAAACGCTGAACGACAAGATTGCTGCTGCGGAAAAGTACTCTGGCCGCGACCGCCACGCACCACCGATTGTAGACCAGAGCGCCAACGCAGCCTTCGGGCTCGCGTGGGCTTCCCGTCAAACAGAGCGCCCCCCGCAGCCCGAACCGCCCAAGCCCATGCCGCCGAGCGTCGTGCCGGGCTAGGCCCCAATCACGGCGGCGCGCCGCACCTTCAGCGCCGGGTGCTCAATGTCTATGCGCTGGTGCTCTGCAAAATGCCGGAAAAAGCGCTCCGGCTCCACATACCAGCCCAAGCCCTGATCCCTGTAGGCCCGCATCCGCACGTGAAGGCGCTGGAGCATCAGAGAACCCGCCCACTTGAAGTGATGCACTTCACACGGAAGCGGAAACGGCTTACCGGCGGCCTTGTGGTGCCCTGTCCCGATAGGCACCGTGCCACGAGCCAGCATGACCTTCGAGCACAGGCCGCCTAGAATGATCTTCGTCACATCCGCTGCGAGGGGGAACTGGCTGTCTAGCGACTCCGTTTCGGATAGGCGTGGAATGCTGCCGTCTTGTGCAATACGGTCCACAAACTCCCCGTGGACATAGTCACAACCGGCGGCTTCAACCGCAGCGCGCAAAGCCTCCAAAGTTGGATAGCCGGGGTGGTAGTGGAACTCGTCCAAGTCCGCAACGGCGTACCACGCGTTGGCGCTCACATGTTCTAGCCGGACAACGTCTTGGCTTAGAGAGTCCTTGAGTCCGTTAAACAGACCGAACTCTGAGATGCGCAGGATGTAGTCGTACTCCGCCAAGACAGCCTCAACGCGGTCACGAATCAGCGGATCGTGGAGCTGGCAGATGAATCGGCTAACACCGAGCTGCGCATAGTAGCGCAAGAACCGGTGCAGAAGCCCGTCGTCGTACAGGAGCCCGAAAATCAGCGTCATAGCTTGTAAAACATCCGAAAAACCTCGTAGCCCTTCGCGCCGTATACAGGTTCGAGTTTCTCAGGCTTACCATCCATAAACTGGTCACAAGCAACTTTAACCCCCGGTAGCTCATGGTGATGATAGTCGTGGACGACTAGGGCCGCTCCGGGCGAAAGTTTGGGGTAAACCAGCGCCAGCGCGTCCAACATGCTATGGTAAAAGTCGCAGTCCAAAAACGCAAAGGCTACCTGCTCTGGCATGTCGCTGTCCGTAAGATCGCAAAACCAGCCGCTGTGGATGACAGGCGGCTCCAGTCCTCCAGCCTCAAATGTTGCGATAACAGTCTCAGGCAAGGTGCGTATCGCTCCTTCTACGAACTGTTCGCTGTTGCCGTCCAATGGGTCTTTGGTTGGAAGGCCGTTGAAGCTGTCGTACACGTGAACCAACTTGGTCGAAACCGTGGCCAACAGGCGCGCTGTTCTGCCTTCAGCACAGCCGAACTCGACCAAGTCTCCGGGCAATGATTCAGCCTGCATTGCCAGATGGGCTAGCACGACCAGAGAGCTGATGTTCTGCATCCCGCCAACCGTGCCGCCGGAGAGCGCTTCTAGTAGAACCTTATCGTAGTCGCTCATAGGGTTTCAGCGAGCTGCACGAACAGCTTAATTTCATTTTCGGCGTCGAACCACGCCACGTCAGGCGTGTATTCTGTCAAACTGTCAGCCAGACGGATCAACTTCTCGGCCATCTCGCGGGGCGGCACAGTAAAGTCCACCGCGAACTGCTCGTTATGCGTAGGCGACAGGTACATGCCCATAGGAACTGCGACACCGCCAAGTTTGCGCACGTGCTCGCAGTTCGACGCCGACTCAAGCGGTACAACCGGCATAGTCCCCACCGCAGCCGCTTCCGTTACGGCTCTCGCGGTACCTTCACCGTACGACGGAAAGAAAAGCAGCTTGCAGTCCGCCATCGCCTCGAAAAATTGCAACTTGGGCAACCCCCACAGGAGCACCCCGCAAGGCCGGTTAAAGTCGTTGCGAACAGAGTCGAAGACCTTGTTGGAGTAGGACGCACCTTTGCGCTCGTGCCAACCAGCCCCACACGCAATGAGGCGCTTTTCTAACATCGGTTTGTGGTACTTCCGGCACAAAGCAGTGTTTGCCGCACAGGGGATAACCTCCACGCGCATGTCCGGCAGCAGCCGCTTGATGACGCGCACGCCGTAGTCCAAAGGCGTGATCAACGCAGAAAAAATCTTCCAGCGGTCGTCACAGCCGCAGGTCAGAAACATGCTGGCTGGGTCAGAGTGCAAAAAGACAGCGGTCTTGGCCTTCGGAGCCGCCTTGGCCACTTCGTACGAGACACTCAGGAAGCCGCTGCTCAGGATCACATCAGGCTGCATAGCGGCAATCTCAGGCAGCCACTCTGTCCAGCTTGAACGGGTATGGTACGCTACGCCATTGATGACGCGGTCGCACTGTTCTTCGGTGCTGGCTGTAAAGGCGTGGCACTCGTGAGCGCCAGACAGGCGCTCCAGCGCACGTAGCGGCGGAGACTCCAGCGGGTCGTTTACACAGCAGTTTTCCCAAAAACCTTTTGGCAGAGGGTAGTACCAGTCGCTAACGATTTTCATAGCCAAATCAGGGTCTCAAACACAACTGAGTCAGGCACGAATGCCACGCAGCAGCGAATGTCATTTTCGCCGTAGCTAAGCCACCACCCAGTCTCCGTGCGCACTGCGCCACACGGAAACACTACGGCGTGCTCGCTGGGCCGGTTGATTCCGGGCATCGAGCGCCGCTCTCTGTCCGCACCGCTTATCACCGGCCAACGCACACAGGCAACGGGCCGAAAGGGTGGTTTCGCCTCAAAGGCATACACGCCGACATGGTACCGTCGGCTCAGGTTCCAACGGCAGTCGTCCCTGCCAAAGGCCATGCGATGAGAGCTGTGGAACCAGTGCCAATAGAGCCCTTGAAACAGAACCGGTGGCGCACCGCCGCGCAATTCGCCGTAGGGCCAGTGGAACGTCCACGCCTGCTCAGCACAAAGCCGCAACTGGCCGTCCCGATAGGCCAACACACTGTGTGGATTGATGCTGTAAACCGCATGAATGCCCGACCAGTGGCTGAAAAAACTCCAGTTCTTTTCCTGCGCTTGCAGAACCACTCCGGGCACTTCTGTAAACTGTCGTATCCAGTCGATGGCGAGGTCGTCTCTTAGCTTGGACAGGAGCTGAAACTTATTATCAGTATACGGCATGTAAAGATCGCCCTCATGCACAAAAAGCCGAGCGTCTTCAGCTCGTGGGCACGCAAACGTCTTAGCTGTTTTCGGCACCGGTACCCAATTATCGTAGCATTCGCAGATACCGATTTGCGAATGCTGCCAATAGGGCTGATGCTCGGATCGGTAGGTCATCAGCCTACGACCGCGATAAACCGCGATAGCGTTGTTCAGCCACACGTGGCTCTGCGTCTTAACCAGAGCAGACTCCGGTCTCAAGCGCTCAACTTTGATCCTACCGTCCAGAGCGCGGTCTCTCCGGCGAATACGCTCTTCGGATGCGACCGGCTCCTCTTTCGGTTTACTATCGGCAACAGCGACCGTAGTCGCATCGACAACCTCAAGCTGGTCAGATTCGAGAAGGTGAGCCGCCCGCCGGAAAAAGGCGGATGCCACCTGCTGGCCGTAGCAGCGCAGCACAGTCAACTGCCTTGGAGCTACGCACTGAGCGATTTTCAGAAGGCAGTCTGAGGCATAGAGCTGCGCCAGACTGGACCTCCAAACTACGCAGTACTCTCCGTGAGCACGCTGAGAGGTGACAGATAGCGGCACACCTTCGTCAGACAGAAGCAGCTCACGGTGGGGCCACGACTGGTTGTTGAAGCTCTCGCGGGCCAGCGCTAAGTCAGGCAGGCTACCGTCGTTCAGAAGGATTACGGTAAACAGCCCGTGCCAGCTCATACGCGCTTCAGTTGCAGACCAGAAAGGAACCCGTTCGCCTTAACGGCGACCACGTCGTCACTGCTTAGAACGAGGTTCACTTTGACGTAGTTGTCGTTTTCGACAAACGTGCCTGCTCCAGTTGGAGCGTTGGTCAGCACTGTTGGCGCACCTGCGTTGACAGAAACGTAGAAGTCGGTTGCGTTGGGGCCGGAAGTCGTGTCCGCGTAGAGGAACAGCGTATACGTTGCAGGCGGTATGCCTTTCAGATTGAACTCGTTCGTAATCGGCACGCTGAACATGTCGTAGCCGCCGACGTACGTGGCGAGCATCGAGTCAAAAGAAGCGTGGCTGCCTGCGTCCGTAGAGAGCGGAGCCACCTTTTCCAGTCGAACACTGGTCTTAGCCCCACGGTAATCGTGAAGCCACTGGAATGGAGTCGCGCTGAAAGCCCTACCCGCGTACGCCGAGAAGTGGCAAGACGCGTCCACTGTCT
>Ga0315284_10003450_pt1 | contig 22475 bp, 19 predicted proteins | sample YL17G09_16_MG_FD_203696 | JGI IMG/M metagenome (GOLD analysis project Ga0315284, IMG submission 203696) | Sediment microbial communities from Yellowstone Lake, YNP, Wyoming, USA - YL17G09_16 | ecosystem: Environmental > Aquatic > Freshwater > Lake > Sediment | place: USA: Wyoming | collected... | reverse complement strand
TCGGCTGCACTTCGAGGTGCGGTCGGGTAGGACACGCTGGGCCAAGTCGTAGGCGGCCCTCATCACCTTCCGTGGCGATTTACAGGTCTCCATCCCGCATTCTGTAGCAGGCAAGGGACGGGGGCGCGCAACCGTTCAGTCCCAGTTATTGGACTTTGGCGGGGGTGGCGGCCGATAGGAGGGGCATGGCCGAGTCACCGACGCCGAATACGCCGCCTGGTCCGAATTGCGTACGCCTGGAGCGTCTGATCCATGAGCTGCCAGAGGAAGTGGCGGAACTGCGCCGGCAGTTGAACCGCAACTCGGGCAATTCCTCTCTGCCGCCGTCGGCCAATCCGCCCTGGGCGCCTCGCCCGGTGGCCAAGAAGCCGACGGGACGTCGGCCGGGCGGCCAGCCGGGTCACCGGGGGCACTTTCGCAAGCTGTTGCCGCAGGATCAAATCGATCACATCGTGCAGCACAAGCCCACGGCCTGCGAGCACTGTGCGGCAAAGTGGCCGCAGAATGCGAAATGGCAATTGCTCAGCCGTCATCAGGTGACGGAGTTGCCCAAGCCGGCGGTAGAGGTGACGGAACATCAGGCCTACGGCTGCCGCTGCGAGAAGTGCGGGCAGATGACCGAGGCGCAGATCCCGGAAGAGCTGACGCACAGCGCGCTGGGGGAGAGACTGTCGGCGGCGGTGGCCAAGAACGTGGATGAGACGGAATGGAAACGAGCGGGTCGCTATTTGTGGGTGGCGGCGACGCGGCGGCTGGCGGTGTTTCATCTGGACCCCTGCCGCAACCGGGATGCGATGCGGATGCTGCTGGGCAAGAAGGTTCGCGGGACGATCTGCACGGATCGGTACGGCGTGTACGATGGGGTTCCGCTGGGGCAGCGGGCGATCTGCCGGGCGCATCTGAAGCGGGATTTTCAGCAGTGTCTGGAGCGGGGCGGGGCGTCCGAGCCGATCGGGCGGGAGGGCTTGAGTCTGTGCAAGTCGGTGTCGCGGCTATGGCGTCGGTTTCGCTCGAGGCGGCTGAGCCGCCAATCGGTACAACGGAGAATCGAACCGCTGCGGGCGAAGATGCGGAAATGGATCGAGCGGAGAGTGGGTTTGCAGGTGAAAGGGACGAGCGGCTTTTGTCGGGAGGTGCTGAAGGTGGAGCCGGCGTTGTGGACATTTACGACTGCGAGGGGGATCGAGCCGACGAACCATCATGCGGAGCGGATGCATCGGCCGGCGGTGATGTGGCGGAAGCAGAGTCTGGGTTCGCACAGCGTGGGGGGCTGCCGCTTCGTAGAGCGGATGATGACGGCGGTGCAGACGCTGAAGTTGATGGGGCGTTCTGTCATGGACTATCTGACGGAGGCGGTGCGGGCGTTGCATGGCGGCCTCTGGCCGCCGGCGCTGATCGCATGAAGCGGGGGCAGCAACGAAACAGCACGGCAGGCCATCGCTCACGCGTGTTGCGCCGGGGCGCGATCTCAAGCACGCTGGAGGAACTGAACGGTTACGTTACACGGATGCGACGTTATCAGCTCACGGACGAGCAGTACGAAATGATCCGGGACCTGTTGCCGGCCAACGGCAGGCGTGGCGGGCAGTGGAATAGCCACCGCACCACGCTCAACGGGATGTTCTGGATCCTGCATACGGGCGCCCAATGGCGAGAGATGCCCGAACGCTACGGCAGGGCGTGGATAAGGGGCCGGGAGTCATTGTTTTCCCTTCCGTGGCCGGCCGGGATCGGAAAAGGGCATAACGATCGGTGCGACCCCGACGCACGCTCGTTGCCCTTGGTACCCTCCCGGAGTATCACCGCAGGCCCAATAGCGTTTGCACATCCCTACGCAGCACCGGCAACTTGCTCTGGACGATGTCCCAGGTGAGTTCGTTCTTGATCACCCCGTAGCCATGAATCAACTGGTTGCGGAAGGCAATGATCCGGTGCCACTCGGTAATCCGTTCGGCGGTGCCGAGTCGGTCTTGTGCAATTGTCCCAAGGCCTCGCCGATGACCGTGAAGTTCCACTGCGCCGCGTCGCGAAGCTCGTTGTCGGCCAGATACTCATCGCGTCTCGGCGCGAGTGTACTCGACGATGCGGTTGACCGCGTCGAGGATGTCGCTGGGGAGCTTGGCGGATTCAGGCGGCATAGAGCGTGCCCCTGCGCTGGTTGGCGGCTTGGAGGAGATAGAGGTTGCGCAGGTCCTGGCTGCTGACCAGGTCCACCTTGCGGCCCAGCAGCCGTTCCAGGTCCTCCATGAGCCCAAAGAAACGGTGCGCCAGGCCTGACGAGTCGGCATCGAAGTCGAAGAAGAGATCGACGTCGCTGTCGACCTGATCGAAATCGCCGCAGGCGGCCGAGGCGAGAACCTCCAGCTTCCGCAGGCCGTATCTCCGGCACAACGCGGCTATCTCCTCGCGGTGTCGTTCCAGAGGCTCGATCATCGGGGAGATCATACTCTGGCCGTGCCCAATGGCACCATTCGCCGGCTGGGAACCCAGTCGCTTTCGTGAAGGGCCCATTGTGGAGACGGAGAAGAGATCAGCCCAATCTCTTGAGACATTCATGCGCGATAGTCTCGTGCATCCAAGCCACGTGCCAATCGCATTCCGCCGGGCGGGATGGTTGATCACGTGCTCGGCCGCCGCAACGCACAGAGGGGATCTTCAGCAAGGACGGCGACCGAGCGGTGGGTGCTAGGGCGGCGGGGGAGGCGCTGAAGACCGTGGCGGTGCGGGTTGATGGAGATTCCGACGGCAGGGCCGTGGGCTTCATTGTGCGCGGAGAGGGGGCGTTACAGGCGGCAGGGGCGGCACAGGCGGAAGAGAGGGGGCTGGTGCGTCGGATAACCCACGGCGTGTAGAAGAAATTCCCCGCAGAATAATGGCCGGGGGGGCGGGCGTAATGCTAAATACAAGTCAAGAGGGAATGGACAAGGCCGGCGTGGGAGAAAGCCGCGCCGGCAAGGAAGGGATTTACCGTGACAGTGACAGACACGGCTGTGCGCGTGCGTCACGGCATGGCGAGCATGCCGCGGACGCTGTTTGACTATGAAGTTCTCGATTACCTCGGGGACGGAGCGGGAAGCCACATCTATGTGGTGGCGCATCCAGGGACACGCCAGGTCTATGCGATGAAGCACGTGGTGCGGCATCGGGAGCGGGATGCGCGTTTCTTCGAGCAACTGGAGAACGAGTACGAGATCGGCCAGCACTTCACGCACCCGGTGCTGCGGCGGTCGCTGGAAATGCGCAATAACCAAACACTGCTGCGCAAGGTAACCGAGGCGGCGCTGGTCATGGAGCTGTTCGATGGCGTGTCGCTGGATGAACAGCGGCCTGAGGATGTGCTTGGGACATTGAACTGTTTCGTGCAGGTGGCGGGGGGGCTGGTGGCGCTGCACGGGATGGGGTATGCGCACTGCGACCTGAAGCCGAACAACATCCTGGTGAACGGGCAGGGGGAAGTGAAGATCATTGATTTCGGGCAGGCGTGCCGGTTGGGGACGGTGAAGCAGCGGATCCAGGGGACGCCGGATTTCATGGCGCCGGAGCAGGTGCGATGCCAGCCGATCACGGTGCGGACGGACGTGTTCAACTTGGGAGCGACGCTGTACTGGGCGCTGTGTGGGCGGAATATCCCGACGCTGTATACGCTGAAACGGGACGAGAACAGTTTTCTGGTGGATGACCAGATCATGACGCCGCAGCAGTTGAATTCGGCGATACCGGAGCCGGTGTCGAACCTGGTGATGGAGTGTGTGCGGACGAATCCGGCGAAGCGTCCTGAGGATATGAGCGTGGTTCTACGGAGGCTGGAGATCATGCAGCACGCGGCATCGCGGCGGGGGGCGGCGGTGGCGTGAGGGGGCTTACAATTGGCTGTCACGTCGCCAATGGGCGGTTGTCTGTGCGAGGCCGCCGGTTGGCGATTTTTCTTTGCGCGGGGTGGTCAGGCACGAAGGCTCGCAGTGGGGTGGCCAGGGGCGGAGCGGGGCGCGGCGCGGGATGACGGCGGGAAGGTTCGCATCGGGGGGTGGGGCGTGGTATCCTGCAGGTTATGGATGGCGTGAAAACAGCGATCGTGGGCTTCATGCTCGTGTGCCTGATCTACCCGACGATTATCAAGCATCGGCACCAGTACTACCTGGCGCTGGCCTTGTTCGTGCTGGGGCTGCTTTTTCTGGTGCTGGGGGAGGTTTTCAGCAGCCAGTTCGTGCTGAGCTTTACGGAGGGGGGGGTGTTGAACAGGGTGGAAGTGGGGCGGTTCTGGCGGGTCTGTCACGTGATCGATGGGCTGTTGGACATCATGGTGGTGATCCTGCTGGTGCTTGCGAGCGGGGGTCTGAGCATCCGGGAGCTGGCGGGAAACATCGGGCGGGCGTATGAGGTGATGCGGCGAGGGGAGACGGAAAAGGAAGTGATCATCCCGCTGACCGGCCAGCAGCCGAAGGTGAAGGAAGAGGAAGAGGAGACTGTGCCGCAGTATACGATCGATACGGGGACGGGTGGCGAGGCGGAGAAGAAGAAGGCGGATGACGGGGGGAGCATACCGGTGGAGTGACGGCGGGGCGCCGGCCGGGGGTATGAATTGGCAGAGATGAGGCGGCGTATTAGAATGGACTCTTTCAGCGGTGGGGGGTGAGTGATAGTGACTGTGCGGGGAAGGAACAGAAGGGAGCAAGATGGTCCTGGCCACTGTACTGATGGCCGCCGTCGAAGCGAGCGGCTACGTCAGTATTCTCAAGATCGTGCCCATCCTTTTGCTGCTGCTGATATGGGCGCGAGTGCTGACGTGGATCGACAAGGATGCGGTTGTGGCGCATCTGCCTCGCGAGGCGATGAACACGGGGATTTTCGCGGCCGGGCTGGTGGGGTTCGGGTTGTTCTTCGCATTGCCGAACTTCTGGGTTGCGCTGGGAGTGCTGGTGGGCGCGTTGCTGTTGTCGGTGGGGACGTATCTGGGTTGGCGTCAGCGGGTGGTGGGTCTGGCGGATCTGAAGGCGGAGCTTGGGGGTTTCGCGCGGGGGATGATCAAGCGAGAGAAGAAGACGAAGGTTGCCGCGGGGCAGGTGGTGCTGCAGATGAAGTCGGGGACCGTGCTGGCGCCGCCCGAGGGGTCGGATGATCCGGATGCGATCGGGTATGAGACGTCGCAGATGCTGCTGACCGATCCCCTGAAGAAGAATGCGGAGCGGATCGAGGTTCGGCCGAGCGCGGGCGGGGCGGCGGTGCAGTTCGTGGTGGACGGTGTCGCGTACAACGCGGCGACGCTGGACGCGGCGAGCGCGGCAGCGGCGATCACGTATCTGAAGAAGGCGGCGGCGCTGGACACGGAGGACCGGAGAAAGCCGCAGTCGGACTTTGTGCGGGCGTCATTGGCGGGGAAGCGACATGAGGTGGAGATAGCGACGGCCGGGACGACGGCCGGCGAGTCGTTGCGCATCAGCGTGGACCCGAAGAAGCGACATGAGCTGAAGCTGGCGGCGCTGGGCTTGCTGCCGGATCAACTGGCGTTGGTTGGGCAGGTGACGACCGGCGAGCCGGGGATTGTGCTGATCGGCACGCCGCGGGCTCAGGGTCTGACGACGCTGTTGTATTCGATCCTGCGGACGCACGACGCGTTTCTGAACCATATCCAGACGATCGAGCGAGGGCAGCGGGAGGACCTTGAGGGGATCACGCAGACGCCGCTGCCGCCGACAGCGACCGCGGCGGACGAAATGAAGCAGGTGGAGTGGGTGTGCAGCCAGCAGCCGGACACCGTGATGGTGGACGAGGTGGCGAATCCCGCGAGCGCGGCGGAGCTGGTGCGGTTTGCGGGGGAGGGGAAGCGAGTGTACGTAGGGATGCGGGTGGCCAACACCTTTGAGGCGCTGACGAACTGGAGGCGGCTGGTGGGTGACGATGCTGCGGCCGCGGCGTCGCTGCGGCTGATCATGGTCGGGCGGGTGATGAGGCGATTGTGCAACGCGTGCAAGGTGGGGTATGCGCCGGACCCGGAGACGCTACGGAAGCTGAACATGGACCCGGCGAAGGTATCGACGCTGTATCAGGCCAGGGCGCAGCCGTTGCGGGACAATCGTGGGAATCCGGTTCCGTGCGAGTTCTGCCAGGAGCTGCGTTACAAGGGGCGGTTCGGGATTTACGAGCTGTTCGCGGTGAATGACGACGAGCGGCAGGTGATAGCGGCGGGGGCGGCGCCCAACCAACTGAAGACGGTGTTCCGGAAGCAACGGGGGCTGTATATGCAGGAAGTCGCGCTGATGCAGGTGGAGGCGGGCGAGACGAGCGTGCAGGAGGTGTTGAGGGTTCTGCGGAACGTGAACGAGGCGTTGCCTGCGCCGCAGCCGATCGAGCCGCCGAAGCGTCGGGCGCGGCCGGCGCCCAAGGGGCCTGCGGCGGATTGAGCGGTAGCGGCCCCGTTTGGGGCTTGCAGGCGGGACGCGGGCGAGGTTGTCCATCATCTGGTGAAAACGCAATGCTGTTCAGCATCATCATCCTCATCGTGATCGGAGTGGTGGGTTATTTCCACTATCTTCAGGGCTTCTTCAGCGCCGGGCTGTCGGCGATCATGTCGGTGATCGCGGCGGTGTTGGCGATCGGGTATCACGAGGCGCTCGGGGAGGCGATCAACGGAGGGAAATACTCGGACCTGGTGGCGGCCGTATCGCTCGTCAGTATCTATGCGCTGACATACATTCTGCTGCGGACGATATTCGACAAGGCGGTTCCGGGAAACGTGCGCTTCCCTCTGCTGGTGGAAAGGATCGGCGGGGCGTCATGCGGGGTTGTGGCGGGGACCATGGCGGCGGGCGTGCTGGCGATTGCGGCCCAGGCGCTGCCGTTCGGGCCTAACATCGCGATGTACGAGCGGTATCCGATTATCTGGGGCAAGGCAGTCGTGATTCAGGCGCCGGACAAGCCCCGGGCGGACGACGCGCTTTACGACGAACTGGACAGCGAGAAGTTCGTGCGGAACGAGCCGGGTGATGCGTTGGGGCTGTGGATACCTGCGGACGATCTGGTCTTGACGCTGGCGAACATGGTGAGCCGGCCGGGCGGCTCATTGGATGCCGGGAAGCCTTTCGAGGCGGTGCATCCGGACTACCTGCAGGAGCTCTTCGGGCAGCGGGTGGCGATTCAGAGCGGGTCGAAGCACACGACCATGGCCAACACGGTTCGGGTGGAGGGCATCTACACGGCCGCGGAATTCACGCAGGACGATCCGGAGCGATGGCGGAGGGAGGACCGGGATGCGGGTATTCGCGGCAAGAACAACGCTCCCGGGCTGGCGGCTCTGCCGCCGTTGTACAGGCCCGGTCCTGGGAAGATGGTCGTGGTGATACGGGCCCAGATCGACCGGACGGACGCGGATGATAAGAGCCGGATGACGGCGCTGGCGCCTGCATCCGCGCGGCTGGTGGTGCGGGGGAAGAACTACTTCCCGATCGGGACGCTGGAGGGCGCGCGATCGCTGTACCGGAACGTGGTTGACGATCTGCTGTTTGTCCCGGAAAGCAAGGCCGTGGACCTGGTGTACGAATTGCCGGAGTCGGAGGCGCTGGCGTCGCTGGCGGAGAAGGCGACAAGCCCGAAGCTGGCGGAGGGGACGTTTCTGGAGATCAAGCGATTTGCGCGGGTGATGTTGGGGGAGCGCGAGATCGCCAGGAGGATCGAGCCCGCTGGGGAGCAAACGGCGGTGGTGAGGAAATCCGGGAGCGGCGGGTCGCAGCAGGCTCGCGGGCCGCTCACCCTTGTTGAGGGCGATCCCGAAGTGGTGGACCGGATCCTTACGGTGATCAACGTCGGGGTCACCGGGGACGATGCGAAAGGCGACACGGACTGGGGCAGCTTTGCCCTCAAGCAGCGAAAGTTCATCAAGCTGGAGGTGAACCCGGTGCGGACGATTCAGTTCCTGCAGCAAGGCCCGGCGACGCTGGACGAGCTGTTCATACCCGAGGGTTATAAGGGTGTGCAGGTGACGGCGCGGCCGTCGAGCAGTGTGCAGGACAAGTGGGCCTGGGCCGATGTCGTGGGCGAGTTCCGTCTCTCAGATGCGGCGGGCAAGAGGTACTCGCCCTACGGCGTTTTTGCGCGGGTGAAGACCGACAACGGGCAGGACATGATGCTCGGGCGGTATGACTATCAGAAGCCAGTCACATCGGTGTCGAGCGAGAAGGCCATGCTGCCGACGGACGTGCTGTTGTTCTACCTGGTGCCGTCGGGGACATCGCTCCGGTCGGTGGATTTCCGGAATGACGTGCTGAAGGGCATGCAGTTCAACGTGCCGTAGAGCGGCGTAAGGGGGCTAGCGGATGCCGGGGATGGCGTCGAGCTGGTCGTTGAGGGGGTTGTTCCTGTTGGCGGGGGGAGGCTTGGTGTTGGGCGCCGGTTCGGAGCCGGGGGGGAGGGGGAGTTCGATCTGCTTGCCGCTGCGGATGACGGTGAGTCGTCCTTTCTCCTGATAGGCCTTCTGGATGAGCTCGAGGGCCATCTCGGCGTCCTGGTCTTTGAAGTCGAGGGGCCCGGCGGCGATGATGGAGTCGTTGCGCTTGAGGCCGAAGTACTTCTCCATGGGGCCGCCGGGGACGATGTCGTCGACGAGGATATAGCGGAGCTTATTGTCTTTGAGGAAGGGTTGGAGTTTGATGGAGTCTTTGGCACGCACGCCCTGGGAATCGACGCCGGCGATCTGTTCGGCGGTGCGTTTGGCGGGTTCGGCGATTCTGACGATATCGGCGGGGTGATAGACGCTCCAGAGGGCGGCGATCACGCCGAGGGTGACGAGCAGACCGACAAGACCGAACATGGCACGCATGGCGTCTCCTTGGTGGGCGAGCGTCGGACGTGAGGGGCGTGGCGCGAAGCCGAAGGCCGCAAAGAGGCGGGCGCGTTGGCCAGCCGTCATGCGGCAAAGTGGCATCGGGGGTCACGTCGAGCGCCTTGTCTCAGGACCGATGCGATGCAATCAGCCGGCATTCATGATCAGTATACAACGATTCCACGGCCTCTTCATAGCGATTCGCGTCGGTGTACGAAATCGATAGCTCGATATCGACCTCCAAGAGGTCGACGGTTCGCTGGAAGCTCTGGTCTTCGACGGAGATACCGAGGGATTCGATTCGCTGTGTAACGTTCTGGAGGCACCTTTCGTGCCAGACGCAGCGGAGGATGAGTCTGCGGAAGCGACGGCGGGGGAGGACGGCTTCGAGGTAATGGAGGAGCCACAAGGCCGAGAGGGTCATGGCGGCGGCGGCAACGGCGAGGACATAGAGGCCGAAGCCGCACGCCAGGCCGATCGCGGCGACGCACCAGAGGCTGGCGGCGGTGGTGAGCCCGCGGACGGCGGACTGTTGTTTGAGGATGGCGCCTGCCCCGAGGAAGCCTATGCCGGTCATGACGCCGTAGGCGATACGCCCGGGGTCGATGCTGAGGCTGTACGACCCTGATGCGACCCAGGGGTGATCAGCGAAGCTGACGGAGACCAGCATGACCAGGGCGCTGCCGAAGCAGACGAGGAGATGGGTTCGGAAACCCGCTTCGCGGCCGCGGACTTCACGCTCGAGGCCGACGAGAGCGCCGAGGATGCCGGCCAGGAGGAGTCGCAGGACGGCGTCGCCGGTCCAGCCGAGCTGGATGATCCACTCGTGGATGACGTGATTGAGTGCGTCCATGGGGTATGAGGCCAAGGCAACCGCAAGACGATCCGCAAAGCCCGAAGGCTGAAATCCGTAACCAGCATCCGGCGTCAGATCCGAACACACGGGCCCAGGGACAGGGCCAATCCCGATAGCCGAGGCGTGCCGAGCTTCAGCGCCGTGTCAGCGTCTTGAGGGGACGCGGCGTATGTTGAGCTCCCTGTACTTCGGGGTGACTTTCTGGAGGAGCCCCATGGCCTTCTTGAGGTCGGCGACTTTGAAGACACCGATGGTCTTCCCGCCCGGGGCGCCGCTGGTGACGTAGGCGTAGTTGATGTTGATGTGGTTCTTGCCGAGGAGCGAAGCGACGCCGGCGAGCGAGCCTGGGCGATTGGGGAGCTCGACACACAGGACCTCGGTCTCGGTGGTGGGGAGATTCAGTGCGCGGAGCACCTGGCGTACGGTGCCCCCGTCGTCGGTGACAAAGCGAAGGACGCCATGCTCCTGGGAGTCCACCAGCGTCATGGCGATGATGTTGATCTTCTCGTCAGCGAGCGCCTGCGTGACTTGCGCGAGGACGCCGGGCTTGTTGACGAGGAAGACGCTGAACTGATTGTGTACGCGGATGTCGGGCATAGGTGTTCCTTTGATTTGAGAAGCCTTTCAATCATTGGGCGACAAGCTGGCCGAATCAAGCGGACCGAGAGCGAACCGTCAGCGCAGGGATCGCATGGCCTCCTGCTGGGACCCGTGGATGGTGAGGATGCGGTCGAGGCGGGTGATGCGCAGGAGTTCCATAAGACGGGCGCCCACGCCACAGAGCACGAGGCGGCTGCTCTTCAGAGCCGAGAGCTTCCTCTGGAGGGCCAGAAGGATACCGATCGCCTGACTGGAGAGGTACTGGACCTTCTCGAAGTCGAGCACGATGGAGCGGCGGTCCTCCTCGTCGACGAGGCGATAAAGCTGCTGTGCGATCTGATCGAGCTCGGCGGGGTCCATCAGAGCGGGGGTGGTGAACTCGATGACGGTGTTGCTGGCGATCTGCTGGACGTTGAAATGAGACATAGCGAAGGTTCTGTGTAAGCGGTCATCCGCCCCGCACGGGGCATCTGAACGGAGTCACTCCACCTGACCAGTATACCTTGTGCGTGCTGCTCGACGATGGATATTGTGCCTGGCCAGGAGTTTCTTTTTCCAGTGGTTCCCGATCCGACGGGGCTTCGGGGTGACATCGAGGGCAATTCTCAGGACCTGCTCGACGTCGCCGACGAAGTGCCATTGCAGGGCCTTGGCGACTTCCGGGGGTACGTCGGGGAGGTCTTTCCGGTTGCGTTGGGGGACGATGACGTGCCTGATGCCCGCGCGCATGGCGGCGAGAGTCTTCTCCTTAAGGCCGCCGATCGGCAGGACGAGGCCACGCAGAGTGATTTCCCCGGTCATGGCCAAGTCATGTCGGACGGGCTTGTTGAGGAGAAGGGAGGCCAGGGCGGTGAACATGGCGACGCCGGCGCTGGGACCATCCTTGGGGACCGCGCCTGCGGGGACGTGGATGTGGAAATCGGAGTCGGCGAGCAGTTTCGGGTCGATGCCGAGTTGCTGGGCATGTGAGCGGATGAGGCTGTAGGCGGCGGTGGCGGATTCCTTCATGACGTCCCCGATCTGGCCGGTGAGGGTGATGTTGCCTTTCCCGGGCATTCGGGCGGCCTCGATGAAGAGGATTTCGCCGCCGACGGGGGTATAGGCCATACCTGTGGCGACGCCGGGGACGGACGTCCGCGTGGCGAGCTCAGACTCGAACTTCCGCGGGCCGAGGAGGCGTTCGACTTCGTCGCGGTTGACCATGGCGCGGCGGGTCTTGCCGCCGACGATTTCCGCGGCGATGGCGCGGGCGATGGCACCGATGCTGCGCTCGAGATTGCGTACGCCCGCCTCGCGGGTGTAGGACTCGATGATGTACAGCAGGGCCTGGTCGTTGAAGCGCGCGCCTTTGGGGGAAAGGCCGTTGGCTTCGAGCTGGCGGGGGACAAGGAAGCGTTTGGCGATGTTGAGCTTGTCGGAATCGGTGTAGCCCGTGATTTCGATGACTTCCATGCGGTCGCGGAGCGCGGGCGGAATGGTGTCCATGGTGTTGGCGGTGGAGATGAAAAGGACCTTGGAGAGGTCGAAGGCGACGTCGAGGTAGTGGTCGGTGAAGGTGAAGTTCTGGGCGGGGTCGAGGACTTCGAGCAGGGCCGAGGCGGGGTCGCCGCGAAAGTCGGCGCCGAGCTTGTCGATTTCATCGAGCATCATAAGGGGGTTGCGCGTGCCGGCCTTGCGGATCTCGGCGATGATGCGCCCGGGCATGGAGCCGATGTACGTCCGGCGGTGCCCGCGGATGTCGGCTTCGTCACGTACCCCGCCCAGCGAGACACGGATGAACTTGCGGCCCATGGCTTCGGCGATGCTCTTGCCGAGCGAGGTCTTGCCGACGCCGGGGGGGCCGGCGAAGCACAGGATGGCGCCGGAACCGTCGGGCTTGAGCTTTCGCACGGCGAGGTATTCGAGGATGCGGCGTTTCACCTTCTCCAGGTCGAAGTGGTCCCGGTCGAGGATGCGGCGAGCGTCGGCGAGGTCGATCTTGTCCGCGGTCTGGGCGGTCCAGGGCAGCTCGGCGAGGATCTGAAGATACGTGCGGATCACGCCGTACTCGGGGCTCGCGGCGGGCAGGGCATCGAGGCGAGAGAGCTCGCGGGACGCCTCTTTCATGACGTTCTCGGGAGGCTTGGCGGCTTCGAGCTTGTTCCTGAGCTCATCCGTATCGGAAAGGCCGGTGTTCTTGTCGCCGTCGCCGAGTTCCTTGCGAATGGCCTTGAGCTGCTCCTGGAGATAAAACCGCCGCTGGGAGCGGTCGATGTTCTCGCTGACCTGTTTCTGTATTTTGCTCTGAAGTTCAAGGAGGTCAAGCTGGCCGGCCATGCGCGCGGCGATGAGCCGGAGACGCTTCTCGACGTCAAGCTCCTCAAGCATGGCCTGCTTCTCGGTGATGTCGGTCTGGAGGTTGGCCGCGAGGAAATCGGCGAGGGTGGAGGGGCTGGTGATGGAGTTGAGGACCTGGGCCGCCTCTTCGGGGGCGTTGGGAGTGAGCTCGAGGATGCGGTTGGCCTGTTGGCGGACGGAGGCCAGCAGGGCATCCATGGCGGGGCCGGGCTGGACGCGGTCCTCGACGACCTCAATGCGGGCGGAGAAAAAGGGCTCCGTCTGCTCGAGGGATGCGAGCCGGAGGCGAGCCAGGCCGTGGACGATGATGGACTGATTGCCGTCGGGCAGTCGGAAGAGCTTGAGGATCGCGCAGACTGCGCCCACGGGGTAGAGCTCGTCAGGTTTGGGGTCGTCGGTGTCGGGGTTCTTCTGGGCGAGGACCCCGATGAGCTTGGAGGTGGGCATGACCTCGTCAAGCAGGTTCTTGCTCTTCGGTCGGGCGATGTTGAGCGGCATGACGGTGCCGGGGAAGACGACGACGTTGCGGATGGGGAGGATGGGCAGGAGATGCGGGATGGAAAGCTGCTGGCCGTCGGAGCCGGTCCGGATGACGGTGACGCCGGGTTCTCGTTCTATGACTTCTGTCTCAGCCATGATGGTTGGGGTGTGGGGTTGGCGCCGGCGCTATTTCTTGGGCAATTCGATCCACAGCATCCCGCTCTGGTAGGAGGCATGGACCTTGTCGTGGTTGACGTCCTGCGGCAGCTCGACAACGCGGCAGAAGGTCCCGTGATCGATCTCCATCAGGTGAACGCGCAGTCGTGAGGGGGGGGACTTGCGCCCGGCCTGCCGGGGGGGCAGCGGGGCGGGGCGTTTGCCCCGGAGACGCAGTTGGTTGTCGCTGACGATGAGGTCGATCTTGTCCTTGTCCACGCCGGCCAGATCGATGCAGAGGATGTACGAACGCTCGTTCTCGTACAGGTTCACAGAGGGGGTCCAGGTCTCGTTGGGGCAGAACGAGAAAAAGCCCTTCTGGAGCTGGTCCATCCTCTTGCTCACATTGTGCATCATATTCCCGAAGTTCGGCTCGGCGGCGGTTTCGAGCGGCATAGGTCATCTCCAGGTACAGCGGGCTTTGCGCCAGGCCCATCATAATCAACTTGAGCCGGCGACAGAAGGATGATATCAGCTCATTTGCGGTGGGTGGACTCCCGGGCGATCGGGTGTGTCCTGGCGGAGACGCACGCCCAAGATGAGGTTCCCGGAGCATGGAGCCGGGTGCGGCGGTGTGCGGTTGACTTCAGCCTTGGGGAAGATGAGAATCGGTGCGGGTTCTGTTTGTCAGTAGCCCTGTAGACACCGTTGAGCCGCAACCTCGCGCGGGAGATGTCCTTTATGAAAGATAGAGCCAAACGCCGGTTGGCCACGCTTGGGATGATCATCGCGTGTGCGGCCATGCTGCACGCGGGACCCGGGTGTGAGGATGCTCAGAGACAGGCGGACAAGAAGGTCGCCGAGGCGATCGCGAAGAGCCAGCAGGCGGCGATGAAGGAGGGCGGGGCGGCAGAGGCCAAGCGGCTTCTTGAGGCGGCTGCGGCGGAAGAGGGTGCGAGCGATGCGACGAAGGCCAGCGCGAAGTCGCTGTTGGCGCAGACCAACTATGCCGAGGCCGTCAAGCGGCTGGGGGAACTGTCGGCTCGTGAGGCAAAGGTAACGGAACTCATCGGGAACATCGAACGCCTGGCGCAGCAGATTGCGGCGAACAATCTGCTGATCGCGCAGTGCAAGGGGAGCAACCCTGCGGGGATAACGCCGGATGAGCCGTTGAAGGCGTTGGCTGCCAGCAAGGCGAAGTGCACCGCGATGGCCGCTGATCTGGCCAAGCGGATTGCCGCGGTGGAATCGCAGATCCGCGCCAAGAACGCGGATATAACGGCGCTGGGGTCGAACCGGACGACGGCGGCGGCCAAAGTGGATTCGGCGAAGGAGAAGGCCCAGGAGGCGAAAGGTGAGGCGTCGCTGGCGCTGTTCAAGGAGGCGGCTGCGGCGAGAGCGCAGGCGGACAACCTGACGTATGCCGTGGGGCAGGAGAAGGACAAGCTTGCCGGCCTGCAGCAGTCGCTGGCGGAACTGAAGGAGCAGATGAAGATCGCCCTTGAGGGCGTGGCGGCGGCGGACAGGCAGACGGCCGAGCTGACCAAGGCTTGGGGGCAGGCGCAAGCCGTCATGAGCCGCCTCGCCGCCGATTCGAAGAGCATTGCGGGCGACACCTTTAACCGGGCGGGGGATGCGAAGCTCAAAGCCGCAGGCGTGGCGGCGACCGCGAAGGAACTGGCGGCGGCCGCGGCCAGCGCGGACCAGATCCGCCAGGAGGTGGATGCATTGTTGCTGAAGGCATACGAGATGCACAAAGCGGCGCATGCGGCGGCGGGGGCGGTTAACGCGGCGATGAGTCAGCGCCGTGGGAAAAACAGTCAGTCGCTGGAGCAGGAGGTGGGGCAGAAGATGGAGCGTCTGCACAGTTTTGAGGCATACCAACTGGCTGAATCGCGGGTGATGATAACGCGAGGGGACCTGTGCGCGGCCCATAAATCGGTGCTGCAGTCGGAGCGGCGGGCGTTTCAGGTTGCTTCCGCGGCATTGCGGCAGGCGGGTCTTGCGGTGCCAGCGGAGCTGAACGAGGCCGCGATTACGCGGCAACTGCAGGCAGCGGACAAGGCGGCGAGGGGGTACTACGCCGCGGCTGACGACTTGCTGAAGGACAACATTGAGCGAGGACAGGCCGATGAGAAGCCGCAGGCGTATTACTCGAGGATCGCGGCCCAGTACGCCTTGTATGCGATGACTGGCGCGCAAGCGAATCTCACGACCGCCAGAGATATGCTCAAAGAGGCGATAGGCGCCGAGGGGGAGGATAGCTCGGCGCCCGCAAAGGTGATGGGGCCGTTGCCGAGCGACTTGGAGAAGGACATTGTGAAGCGCGTGGCGGTCATCGTGTCGCCTGGACCGGTGAAACCGAAACCGGGGCAGGGCCCCGGACCGGCGGGCACTGGGCAGGAGGCGAAGACGTGGCTGAAGATGCTGCAGAGAGCGGCGTGGGGACTGGCCCGGCCTGGTGACGGCGGGCAGCCGGAGAAGTAACGGATCAGGTGGCGCTCGTCAGCGGCAGGAACGGTACTGGGGCTGGCCGTAGGTTTCCGCGGAGAGGCAATCGCCTGCGCAGAGTTGCCGCCGATGCGCGCTGGTAGCAATCGGGGGGGGCGTTTACTTCACGTCATAGAGCGAGTTGTCGGGCGAGAGGAACCCGGTCCCGGGGGCGATGTTGGATTGCTCGCAGGGGTACGTGTTGGTGTAGCGTTCGGCGCGGGACTCGGCGTGGCCGTCGCAGAAGGCGACGTTGGTCCTGCCGCGGTGGCGGAAGCCCTGTGTGCCGGCGGCGCGCGCGGTGAAGGAGGCGTCGCCGGGGTTGGCAAAGGGGGCACGCATGAATTTGTTGGCGCCCCCGGCGTATTGGCCCTCGCCGAAGAGCGCGCAGCGGGCGGGGCGTTTGACGTCCGCGAGGCGGGCGGGTTTCACGACCGACTCACCGGAGCCGTGCCCGATGAAGCTGGTGTTGTAGTTGTAGCCGGTGTAGGGGTCGGCCAGGGTGTTGGATGAGCCGTCGAAGGAGGGGCACTGCTGGATTTTGCCGGCGCCTTGGCCTTCCCAGAGGAGGCCGGGAGAGACCTTGACGGCGGGGGGATCGGAGGAGAAGTCCTTGGCGGTGGTGAAGTCCCAGGCGTAGAACGTGAAAGTGGGGTAGGTGCGGGTGTGGTAGGCGATGGGGTAGCTGCCATGGTTGGAGGCGGCGTAGCAGTGGGCGGCGATAACCATCTGGCGGAGATTGCTGAGGCAGGCGACCGACTTGGCCGACTCGCGGGCTGCGGTGAGGGCGGGGAGGAGAATGGAAATGAGCATCGCGATGATGGCGATGACGACGAGAAGCTCGACGAGGGTAAAGGCTCGTCCCCGGGGAGAAGATGGATTGGCGGAGGTCATGGTTGATGGCTCCACTGGGGATTGACCGTCGTCAATCGGGAATGGCAGTGCGGCGGCGCGAAAGCAGGGCCACGGCGACGGTCAGCAGCGCGATGGAGGCGGGTTCGGGGATGGGTGCGACATCAGCGAAGGCGTCGATGTCGGGGGTGGCGTTGCTGCCGTCGGGGTTGTCGATCCTGACGTATTGGACCCAGGGGAGACCGAGCTGGCCGATGTCCAAGCCGGTTCCACCGGCGGAGACGCCGTAGAGCTGGGCGATGCTGGCGATGGACTGGTCGGCGAGGGAATCCTGGGTGATGCTCGGGTCGAGGGGGAGAGTGGGGTCGGTAGGCTGACCCCACCAGCGGTTCCACGAGCCGATGGAGACGTCAGGGTCAGCGGAGTCATAAACGCGGCCGAGGGTTGGCGCGAAGGTGTCGGCGAAGGGGCCGTTGGGGAAGGTGTGCCAGGTCTGGCCGTCCTGGCTGACGGAGACAATGCCTTTCTCACTCCGCAGGCCGGTACGCATGTTGAGGGAGGCGGGGTCGCGGTTGGCCCAGTAATCGTCGCTGTTGCCGGCGGCGTTGCCGAAGATGATGAAGTCGAAGCCGAAGGGGTTGTTGGGGTCGTTGGTGACGGGGTGGTCGAATGCGACGGTGAGGTGGCCGCCTTGGCCGACGGTGACGAGCTCGAAGGAGCGGAACGGTCCGTAGATGGGGACGACGGGGACGATCTCGTTGGGCGGGATGTTAAAGCCATCGCTGGTGGTGTCGACGGTGGGTCGGCCGAGGGCGTTGGCGGGGTTCTCGAAGGCCTCGCCAGAAAGATAGTCCCTGACGAGGCCGGTGCCGGGCGTGTAATCGACGACTTGAGTGGCGAAATCGGAGGGGTTGAAGACGTAGGCGAAGGCCGGGGAGGTGAGAAGGGCGGCGAGGGAGGCGAGAGGGACGATGGCTAGTCTGGGGATGGTTGGGGCGGGATGTGAGTCGCGGCGGCGGCGGAGCAGGAGGCAGGATGCGGCAAGGAGGGCGAGTGAGGTTGGTTCGGGGACGACGGGGGCGGTGGCGCGGCCATAGACCCAGCCGTCGGCGGCGCCGCTGAAGAGGATGCGGTCGGAGGGGCCGATGGCGGAGGATTTCCAGGGGTCGGAGGCGGAATCGCGGGTCCAGTATTGCCACCAGTCCTCGCCGTCCCCGTAGCCGATGTTGGAGTGGTTGTCGAAGGTGAAACCATCGATGAAGGTGCCGAAGTCGAAGACGGATCGTTGGGTGGTGAGGGAGGTGTGTGATTCGACGATGTCGAGAAGGGCGATGCCGGTGGGGGGGATATCGAAGGAGACGGCGAATTCGTAGGCGGCGCCGTCTTTGAAGTTGATGACAAGGCTGGCGGTGTTCTGGCCGGAGCCGACGGGCAATGGGCCGGCCAGGGCGGAGGCGGCGACGGAAAGGACGCAGGCAACGAGGAGCAAGAAGGACCTGGTGAACATGGAAGACCACACTTTCTGTCCCGAGTCGCGTGGGACGAGATCCCCTGAAACACGGATCAACGAGTCCTCGCGCGGAGCATCGGGAAGTGGGTTGCTGTCAGGGTGGAAAGAACAGAACCACCCCCCCGAGGCGTCCCAGATGCGCGAGGACACACGATAAATTGGGCAGGCAGGTCTTCCGGCTGAGGGCTTGATGCCGGCTCGTCTTCCCACCGAAGCATCGGCAGTGACATATGAGCCAGGCACTGCGGGCAGGCAAAGCCCGCAAGCCCATCACGGCGGCGCGTCCGCGGTGGATTCTCCCGATCCAGTCGGGATCACCACACTTCCCTATTAGTCAGCCACACACGTTGTCGAGTGCGGCTGAACACCTGTTGCTCAGTAAGCTAGCACGCTTCGCGGTCCTGTCAAGGCTTGCGAGGCGGAGGAGGGATACTTAGATTGGTTGGTCATCAGAAACGGAGGCGGGCCTATGTCGGAACAGGATCAGACGAATCAGGGCGCGGCGTTGGCGGAAGGCTCGGGGCGGCTGGTGTCGCTGGATGCGTACCGGGGGCTGGTGATGCTGATGATGGCATCGGGGGGCCTGGGGATTGCCCAGGTGGCGGGGCATTTCAAGGGGAGCGAGGTGTGGCGGGTGCTGGCGGAGCAGACGGAGCACGCGGAATGGGTGGGATGCACGGTGTGGGACATGATCCAGCCGTCGTTCATGTTCATTGTGGGGGCGGCGCTGCCGTATTCGCTGGCCAGACGCCGGGCGAAGGGGCAGTCGTTCGGACGGATGCTGTTTCACGCGATCGTGCGGGCGGTAGTGCTGGTGGGGCTGGGGATCCTCCTGAGGTCGGTGGGGAAAGAACGCACATACTTCACCTTTGAGGATGTGCTGACGCAGATCGGACTGGGGTACGTATTCCTGTTCCTGCTGGGGTGGGTGAAGGCCAGGTGGCAGTTTTCGGCGGCGGCGGTGATCCTCGCGGGGTATTGGGGGTTGTTCGCGTTGTGGCCACTGCCGGCGGCGGGGTTTGATTACCAGAAGGTCGGGGTTGGGCCGGAGTGGAAGCGCCTGGAAGGATTCGCAGCGCACTGGGAGAAGAACACGAATGCGGCGGCGAAGGCGGACGAGTGGTTACTGAATAAGTTTCCGCCACGAGGCGCGTTTGCCTACAACAAAGGGGGATATCTGACAGCGAATTTCGTGCCGTCGCTGGGGACGATGGTTTTCGGGCTGCTGGCGGGGACTCTGCTCCTGAGCGGGCTGAAGCGGTGGGCGAAGTTCCTCATACTCGTCGGGGCCGGGATCACCGGGGTGGCGGCGGGGTGGGCGCTGGATTGGGGGGGAATCTGCCCGTTGGTGAAGCGCATCTGGACGCCGTCGTGGGCGGTCTACGCGGGCGGGTGGACGTCCCTGACGCTTGCGGTTTTCTATCTGATGCTGGATTGGCCGGGTTGGCGGTGGTGGGCGCTGCCACTGACGGTCGTGGGGATGAACTCAATCGCGATGTACTGCATGGCGCATCTGTTCGACGGATTCATCAGCGAAAACATCAAGGTGCACCTGGGGTCGAAGGTTTTCCAGTCGCTCGGGGTCGTGTATGAGCCCATGGTGGCGCAGGGGGCGGTTCTGGTCGTCCTGTGGCTGATCTGTGTGTGGATGTACCGGCGGAAAATGTTCGTGCGGATATGAGGCGGCCTGCGCGTGGCAGGAGCCCGCCGAGTCAGGGGTGGGCGCCGACGCGGCGGGCTCGTGTGGTAGGTCTGCCGGGTGAGAGAGAGTGGGTTAGTCTGTCGGGGGTGATTCCCCGGTTATTGTCCATTGCAGCGGATCGGCGTCCATCGTGGGAGCATCGGAGCCGCAGTCGCTGTGTTGCTCGGCCCATTCCTGGAGGATTCTGGCGATCAGCCACGACCGCGGAAGGATCTCCTCGTCGGCGTGGCGGTCGAGCACTTGGAGCGTGCCGTCGTCGACGTTGGCGAAGACGGAGCGGCCGATATCGTCGGTGTCGCCGGCGTGGGTCTTGGGCATTGACGCGACTGCTGTCAGCATTGCGGATCTCCTTGGTGTTGGACCCGGAATGGAACATCCAATACAAGGACGAACCGGGCAAATGCGAAGTGCCCAGTTGCGAAGATCCCATAATCAGGGCGATGAGGTGTGCGCAAAAAAAAAGCACGCCAGCGTATCGTCAGGCGGTGGCAATGGGTATCCCATCCACGTTTATCCGCCTGCGGATCTGGCGTGTCGTCAATCCATGCACTGGAAGACGTATGGGTATCATGCCAAACCATTGGCCCAATGAGCAAGGGGAAAATCGTCGAGTTTACGCCAATACCGGTAAGCCTCTCTGCGGAGCTCAGGTTCGTCTGCGGAAATGCCAGTAGAGTAAGGAACGCGAGGACCACGCAGGCGAGCCACAGGTACGCACGCGACAGAAAGTCGTAGGTGGCATCTTTGCGGTCGGCCGACAGCCAGTAGTCTTTGTTTGGGAGATTGACCATCCAATGGGGCGTCCGCCTGATGCCCAGACTCACCGCGATCAGAATCAGGGGCACGAGCAGATATGCCGCCGCGATGATCGCGATGAAAGTGCCTTTCGAGGACCAGCCATCTGCCCGGCCGTCGATGCCGAAGTGTGAGGCGACGGTGTCGGGGAGGCGGGGGTAATAGTAGAGCAACTGGGCGATGGCGAGAGCGGCGAGGACCAGCAGCAGGGCGAGGGCGGTCGCTCGGGATGACATGGGTAGCCTCGTCTTGGCACGACAGGATACCGCGCGGACGGCGCCGGACCCATCAACGTCAGAGGTCAGTTCGCGCCGAGTTTCTTGAGGTACTCCAGGCTGAACCTGGCGGCCTGCAAGGGGGGAATATCGTAGCAGTTGTCCTGTTCGACGGCTCCCCACTTGATGCCGAACTTGTCGGCCGCGGCGATGATCGCCTTGAAGTCGATGATCCCCATGCCGACGGGAGCGAAGCGGCGTTCGGGGCCGGGGGCCATGTCTTTGAGATGGAGGATCAGCGTGCGCTTGCCGAGTTTGCTGACATATTGGACCGGATCGACGCCGCCATGCTGGACCCAGTACGTATCGACCTCGGCGCGCAGGAGTTTGGGGTCGGAGTTCTCGTAGAGGATGTCGAGGCCGGTCTTGCCGTCGAACTTCTCGAATTCGAAGCTGTGATTGTGGTAGGCGAACTCGAAGGAACGCTGCTGGCAGCGGGCGGCGAGTTTGTTCAGAGCCGCGGCGACGCTTTTCCAGCCGGCGGCGTCCTTTCGGCGATCTTCGGGCATCCAGGGGACGACGATGTTCTTCGTGCCGAGGATGTCGGCTTCCTCCAGGACCTTGTTCAGGTCCTGTTCGAGCAGTTCGATGCCGGGCATACAGGCGCAGACTTTCAGGCCATTGTCGTCGAGGACTCTCTTGTTCTCCCTGGCGCCCTTGAGGTCGCCGGAGGCGCCGGTTTCGATGGCGCGGTAGCCGATCTTGGCGATCTGGCTGATGGTGCCGGCGAAGTCGTCCTTGAGCAGATCCCGGACGGTGTAGAGTTGTAGAGCGATGGAAATGTCGGCCATGTTAGTCCTCGGTGAGATGCGCCCCGCACTGCCGCGGGCGTAAGAGATAGCATGGAGCAGAGGGGCGCTGTTTGCAACATCGCCGAGGGGCGGAATATACGAAAAAACGGGCGGGGGGTGGCAGAGAACTTAAATAGACACGCGAACGAGCCGATGTAGATACTACAGGCCCGATGTGGATGGCTGAGGGAATGACTTGGGTTGAGTGCGTCGGAGGATAACTGATTGTGAAAAATAGAGTTGTACGACGCGACGAGGGTATCTAGACAGGATATACGAGTTTCTCGGTACGATTAGAACCGAGGCGAGCACAGGGCGTATAACGGATAGATGGAAGCACAATCCTCCTTCCCTGGGTGGCGTGGAACGCCGAGAGGTCCACGCCACCTCTTTTATGTGCCCTGCTCCTGCGAAAATCGAAGGCTTAGGTTGAGCTTCGGGGAGGGTTTCGGGCAGTTCCGCGGACGTGGCAAAACGCCCGCCAGTCGGGGCTGGGGGCAGGCAAACTGGCATCGCTCCGCAATCCCGCCGCCAGTCGCTATTCCTGAGGCAATACCCCCCCGTGGCCGACAGCTTCCACTCAGATTCTCTTGGCAGGCGATACCCCATCCGATCGTATCCGCGCGGCGATGGCGCCAGGCCGGAGGATGCGCATCAAGGCCGTGAGAGGGCTGGCGTGGATCATCATGCGGGCGATGGTGGTTGCGGTGATGGCGGCGCCGCTCTGGTCGGCCCGCGGTGAGCATCGGGAACAGCGGGCGGCGGATGCCGAGCGGAAACGCGGGACGAAATATCCACAGTTGAGAATGCCACTGGATT